>JAABUI010000105.1_pt1 | contig 128584 bp, 155 predicted proteins | sample 5559111 | NCBI WGS metagenome assembly JAABUI01 (sample SAMN10711870, study PRJNA513365) | rock metagenome | isolation source: Antarctica rocks | place: Antarctica: Victoria Land, Buttleship Promontory | reverse complement strand
TAGCGTCGGCTGAGGAACACACATATGTAGCCAGCTTCTTTCCCGTAGCTACCTTTCTTCCTTAGCATTTATCTTCTAGTTAAATGACACCCCTATCTGACCCGCTCTAGGCAGGCCCCTAACAGATTGAAACAAGACGATAGAGTTATCTTTCCAGACGAATTGCATCACCTGATTATCAGAGGTGATCATCATCTTAAGCTTCCCTCAGAATATCTTATCTCGTTTCTTGTCTTGAGTCTTCAGTTGAACAAATTCCTTGTAGATTCCGGAGTTTGAACGAGCTGTGCCGATGGCTTCGTAGCCTCTTTTTCGTAGATATAATAGAAGCTTGTGACTCGTGAAGAGATTGTCTAAGAACACTTCGTAGATGTAGCCTGATTGTTTAGACAATTGATCAAGAAAATCTGCTATCACTGTGACTGTTTTATTACTTTCTAGTTTCTTTGAAATCTTGACATCTAAAGATCCTTTGCCACGCTGATGATAGATTCAGGCTAGAACGTAGCCTTCATCAGCTATCATTCAGATCTTGTAGCCTTCAGAAGTCGATTTCGTGAGTATAGTAAGCGTATCATGCGATCGGCCCTTGAACCGCTGCATTACCTCATCTACAGCCACAAATCGATCAGGTTTCCAGTGTTTTTTGCATGTCTCTTCGAGCAAGATATTAACAGGCTCTGTCTGATGAAGAAAAGTCAATTTTCTCAACTAATTTAGATGGAAAACACATCTAATTTAGATGAGAAACACACTTACTCTCTGAAAGACAGCGCTATCTGATCCGAATTCTGATTTATAGTCGGAGAAATATAGATTTCGATCAATATTTTCGTATCTATTCAGGATCATTGCTCTTCGAATCAATGAATGAAGAGACTTATTTAGCTTCATATTTCAGTAGTCAGGAACTTGAGATTCTCTATGAAGACTCATATAGATGCGTATTTCAAAGTATGCCTTCAGTTCTAGCTCATCTGTGTCCGGAAATGATCTGGCTTCAGAGTCTCTTTCTTTCCCCCATCTGTGACTCTGATTGACGTATATATTGGTGTGTTTTGCTATTATTTGAAGTATTTCGAAGGAGAAATATAGACCCCATAGGTCCGCGGCATCTAAAGGGCTGATATTTGCTGATATATTGACCCAACTGACGTTTGGAGGTATCTGAATAGGCTCAAATCGATCGCCTATATCAGTTATAGGACGCAGATTAGAACGATCAGTCCCTAGATCAGTTGAATCAGGTACTACGTCGCAGGAAGGCATTATTCAGAATAATAGGGGGCTTTGTTGACATTGTTTCTATTTACAAAAAATAACCTTTTTGACCTAGCCTTACCACATCTGGTTAGGGTGAACCTTAAAAATTAACCGAAGGCAAACAGCGGTTAAAGGGATAATCATGAATGGTGCCAAGGTGGGTGGGACTGGGTTGAAAGTGCCTGTGGGAACTACGAGAGCACCAAGGCAGATAGATATTCACGGGGAATGTGTATGTTCCAGCTCCTGATGCGTGGTGGTGCTCCTTGTATCTGGAATCATATGCCAATATACACGTAATTTACAAAGCCTATGTATACAGTATAGCGACAACAATCCACTTATGTTTATTTTTACAGACAAACCAATTCTCGTCTCCCAAGACTCACAATACCGAACGAATGATTAATGAATACTAGCGCCCTCCCTCTGCAGCCGCCATTCCCCTTCCCTGTCTTCGCCTTTCTAAGCATAGCATCGAATTTACAAAATACAAGGTAACCACTATCCGAGATCTCGCCTATGGACAGTCCACCCCTTCCATCCTCTAACCCTCCCTCGCCACCATCCTCCAAACTCAGATAACCCCCTCCCACATCCCCGGCCCCGGCTCTCTACTCCGTTCCGCAAGCGTCCTGTTTAGGCGTCTTTCTTCGTCCTTCCCAGCACAAGCTCTCTTTCTCGACGCCCCCTCTTTCACCAAGGTCTTCATCCCGGAACAGTTCTCGTTCCTAATCAGAAACGAGTCAGCAGGCCTGCTATCTCGCAGTACCGTGCCATCATCACCGTTCCTGACTCCGTTGGTGATGTCACCCAAACAGCGTGGAGCAATGAGCTCGCGGACACGCTCTTGAGTGCTGTGGGATAAATCCATTGAAGGGGGACGTTCCCGCTTGCGGGTTGGTGTGCTGCGGGGAGAGAGGGAGATAATGGTCGGATTGGTAGGGACGCCTCGATTGAGTGCGAGATCGCGGAGAGCGGCGGCAGCTTCGTGGGCGGAGGCGCTATGAGTGGTTGAGAGATTTTCTGGATGGGATTTAGGTTGAGGTTTGCGAGGTTTGGCGAAATAGTCAATTTCGGGGTCCTCAATGGCATCTGGAAAGGCCCAAATGGATTCCCAGGGTTGGCGATTGGAGCCTTTGTGGGGGGCAGACCGTTGAGAAAAAGCTTCCCAGGACAGATCTCGGTCGGAATCTACTATACGAGGAACGGGCCTCTCATGTTCCTTAAGACATGGCAGCTGCATGTTGGCGCATCGACGAGTCGCTTGAACAGCCAATCGTGGCTGAGGAAGCGCGCTTGTCGACGACGCTACCGATGAGATTGACGACGACCTGGAAGAACGAGATGACAGATCCGATACCATAGACTCTGGCGATGACAATGAAGAATTAGAGCGAGCAAATGATGATCGCCGAGCGGACGTTGGAAAGGGTTCTGGTAAAGTCGGCTTCCACGGACACTGAGACGAGCTTGGATAAGGGTCTAGAATTACTCGAGACAAACAGGCGTTGTTCGCCTGTGCCATCGCAATGCTCATTGACGACCGCCGAGGACATAGCCCGTAAGCACCCACTGCAGGAGTACTGAAGTTACTGGTCTGTGGCGTCATGACTGGTGTTGGCAATGGGCCCAAGCGGGGTAGCGGCGGTAGTATCTGTTCATTCACTTTGAAATCACGAAGCGCTGGTTCTAGCACTCGCGGAATAGTATAAGGGTTGGTAGGAGTTTGCTCATTCGATTCCGAACAAGCGGTTACTTTCAGAGAAGCCAATGGAGGCGGAGAATCCATTTCAGAGCCCGGAGAATTGTATCCTGAGTCAATGGAAATTATGGCCGCTCCAACATCCAGATCATCGAGGTCGGGCGTCAGGTGGGGAATGATTGATTTCCACAAGTTCGGGGAAGTTGGGGACGATCTTGGCGACGTAGATGATTGCGCAGACGGTGAATATTTCAAGACAATGGCATTCCATCGATGAAATACTGGCTCAGGTATGTGTAGCTTCCAATTCACCGCCGATAGAAAAGCCATTTCGTTGGTATTAATCTCACACGTTCTCAGTCCCGATATTTTACTCCATGCGCGTGCGGAGAAGTTGCGATCCTGAAGATATTTCGAAGCAAGAATCAGGGCTGCAAGAAACATTCGCCGACCGCATTGCATGGCTCGACAAGACTGCGTATCCTCGAGCTGCTCCATAGTGAAGTCACGATTTGGTAGGCAAGACTGAATCAATACCAGATAATATAACGCGACCTGTAGCGTCGAATAACTTGTTTTGGATCGTCTTAATACTTCCTGGACGAAAGTCCGCAGTCCAATCAGATTTTGGTTTTTGCCGCCAACAGTGGCGTCGCGATCGCATGATAAGATGGAAAGCGGCCAGATTGTCTCTATCATCTGCGTAGTAGTGTCTTTAGATCCAAGAGGTGTAAGTAAACGATCATCTCAAAATGCTACCACCGGTAAGCTTACCAACAAGACTGTCAACAAAATTATCTTTGCGTTCGCACTGCCTGATAAGAGACGGCGGCGGTCGAGGACACGATGCAGTAGAACCACCTTTTTGAGGATCGACTTCGGTCAAACGTTGCGTTCGGCGGGGGTGTTGTCGAGACTCTGGCGCAACTGCTTCGCTGAGTTGCCGTGGCGGCTGCGCACGAGGCGCTGCGCGTTTCGTAGGACATGTTGAGATTATTCCAGCCTCAGTCGAGGAGGTCGGGATAATTTGCTGATGGTGATAACGGCTTGAGAAATATGAGACGTCACTCTCGTTTTCCCAGACCGCATTCAGCAAGTCTGTAGAAGAGGAGGGGGCAGAACTTTTTGAGGAAGGGGCGTCAATGGAAAACACCGAGGAGGATGAGGACGACGCAGGTGAGGAAGTCGCTGGATTGTAGGGATGGTTATGTGTGGATATCCTTAGCGAGCTAGGCGCTGTACCATTGCGATCAGATATGCAAACCATGATATGGAACGCGCAAGACCCTGGTGAGGATATCGATGAGACGAGGTGACGGAAAGGGTGGTGTTACTGATATATTGCAGGCGAGTAGAATATGACCGATAGGCAAACCGTTCGAGTAGTCCAGATACCGTGTAGAGAGAGGCAACAGTGTTCCTCTAGATCATTTGACCGTCCAGCTTAATGCGATGTTGTAGGGAACACAGATAAACCGGGGCTGCTTTGAAACCCAATAAGATGTCGGTCACAGGCTATCAACAGAGTAATAGCCAATGAGTCAAAAGGAACAGATCGAGAGACTGATTCAGGCTCCAGAGTACCGCCTCAACTCCAAGACAAGCACTTGCTTGTGGCGTCTTGGGGGTAATAGATCGCTGGCAGAGTGCTTCTTCCTTTAGACCTTCCAGCCGCCTTTTATGACAAGGTCCTTTCCTGAGACAAATGTAATACTAGTAGTCCCGTAGGCAGCGGCTGGAAGTTTTTGAAGATCTATGTTCGGTGATTGACACATTTCCGCGCAAAGCTAGAGAGACGATTCGATCGTGGATGCGCTGTGCGACACCAGATAGAATACGCTCTCGTCCTCACTTAGATGTATTGCTCGAGGTTGGCAGGAGGAGTCTGGAAGGTGTTGGGATAGGTAGAGTGAAGTTGGTTGAGACTATTATGTGAGGATGAATTGGTGGTGATCGGGCGACTAGATAGAGTGACTAAAGGTTGAGCGAAATTGAGTAAGGTAAGGTAGGTATGAAGGCGAATCAAGGTACGGGGTCGGTTAAGAAGAGGCGGAAAGGTACCACGAGGTTGACCTTGGGATTTTCAGTGCTTTAGGAAGGACCTATATGGGCAATTATGAGTCTTGCTGGTAATCACGGTAGCTGCTGGGGCGGGTTTGAGACGTACAGAACAGTACGGTCGCAAATAACAAACGACGCAGTAAGAATGGTTAGAAATACAGGTAAAAATACACGACTATTATGGGTTGAGTGGAGATTGTGAGAGATCATCGACTGTATCGATTTCACCGACCGGAGAGTGGAGGTTCATTCATCGTTGTTGCTGATGTTGTGAGTCTTGGGGTTGAAGGGGGGAATTCGCCGGGTATGTAAAGGTAGCGTGGGTAGCTTTGAAGTTGTGGTGTGAGGCCCCTTTTAGCGCGTTGATGACTCTTTTGCCTCCGCCGTCCAGCCAGCCAGCCAGACCAGCCAGCCAGCCAGTCCCCAGCCTACAGCTTTCCGTTCTCTCGTAGACCCGCAAGCGCCAGCGAGTTGTGCATTTTGCATTTCCGAACGCAGTCCCCAAATTCTAGTACGAAGCTGGTAAGGTAAGGTAGGCATTGATTTCTCATGTGACGAACCTCTACAAATGACGACAATTTAAATCTCATTGTACTTCTGAAAGCCCTGGGCAATACTTCCGGAGTCTCCTTCTCGAACGATTTAATGATTTCACGTTGGCTGCTGCCTGCGGCGTACATCTCATACTGGCGCTCCCTTTCTCGTATCCTGCGAGTCATGCTTGTCCCGAGAGGGGGCTCATCCGCCACTCCCCTCGGTCCTGACCGATCATCTGTTTGAGGCAACTTCGCAGACTTCGCAGTACATATTGCCGAAAATAAAGCACGGTGGGCGTGGCGAGTATTTGATTATTACTACTACTATCCTACGTTTTACTCACTCGTTTGTATTCCGTAATGTTGCTGCTGTTGAGAGAGTAGTTTTTTTGTTGGCTTGCCACTGGCGCTGAGCTGCCTGTGCCGGATCCGTTGTGCGACTGGCTGGATGAGTCAACATGATTGTTTGGAGGCGGCAATGCCTTGATCCTGTTTGCATCATCACTGGTAGCAACGGCGATGGATGTAATTTCTTTGATCACGCTTTGTTCCACAAGGCTGAAGCAAGCAGCTCATACTCCGTTGATGCAGAATGGTGGGTGGTATTAGCGCTGTTTGACGCCTAAACCACCAAGCTGGAGACTGGAGTACTGACTGACCGAGACCAATTTGGAATGGTCTCTTACATTGTCCAACTACTCGAATTATTGTGAGATAGCGTTTGCCGCCATTGCATACTCGTACCCTCCAACCAAAAACCCTTGCATGAATAGGTGAAGACACCTGGAAGTAAGCATGTTGGAAATGAGTCACCTGACCTTGAGACGAGATATGACTCAAAGCGGGCAAGGTGAACACGCTGGCTCGCTGGCTAGTAACCTTAGCTTGGTATAGCAAATATGGCAAAGGAACAGGATCAAGTACTCCGTACCGCCACGACGACCGCGTGGCCAGGTGATGCACGAGAAGGACCCGTCAAACACTCCGGTAGTCGCGGAAACAAACATCAGATTCGAGCCCTCGGGTGACAAGGAGATACTTGCATGCTCTTCCTCGAGTTGCATTCTTTGTTGCTTGTGCGCGGTCAACATATCAGATGCTGCTAACGATGAAGTGTAGCAGAGGCGCATTCAGTCGTTCAAAAACTCCAATAAAAATTACACGAACAGGCAGATACGTCGTAGAACAACGAAGGCCTCTTGGTGTGCCATTGGCCCCGAGTAAGCTGCCTCCCAGCAATTAACTCCCAACAGCAGGTGTTTTGGCTTTCCAAGTAGAACCAGAAATTCGATATTAGATAAGCTTGAAACTTATTTGGTCCGGCGACCACATCCGTTCGAATCGGATATTCTCCGTAGAAATAGAACTTATTACCGTTGCTCAAAATTGAAGGCTCTTGGAATCAAGGGAGTGGTAGGCCAGAATATTGAGATTCGCGCCTTGAGCCAGCTACATACCTACTGACTGTAAATTAACAACACTAAAGACATGTAAGATTCAGCGGAAAAGGTCGTAATATTCCTTTCGAGAATATCTAATTCAAGGCTTCGGGACGAGAAGGAAAGGAAATATGGAAAACGAAAATTGGCCGGAAGCAAAACCCACAATTTCACTCTTGGCGCTCGATTTTTTGAAGCTGTACAAACCGCTTGTGCAAGGGTTTGCCAGTCGTCTATAATTATCTTTCTTGTCCTAAGGTAAGGTACGCTTGGGAAACTGCTCAGTTGATTTGTTGAAGCTTCAGTGCAAATTTTGCGGATTCAAGTGGTTTAGCGTCCAATATGCTGTCTCGCTCGGCGTTCTTCCAGTCACATGTCATAAGGTCCGCTTTACCACCACGAACACGGAAGCTGCCAGTGACCCTCAATGCGTCGTCAAGTAGCCGTTGCCTGGCAAGGAATATGAGCATGGTATGCTATCCATTGTCTTCATGTACGCAAAGCAGAGTATCTGTCCAAAGGTCTAACAATCACCATGGCGCAGGCGACACGAACGGAAAGTGATGCCTTTGGAGAGGTCCAGGTCCCTTCGGGAAAATACTGGGGGGCGCAGACAGAACGATCGTTGGAGAACTTCAGGATCAATCAGCCCCAAGATCGGATGCCCCCGCCTGTAGTCAGAGCTTTTGGTATCCTGAAGGGGGCTGCGGCTACGGTGAACATGAGCTATGGACTCGGTAACTGTACTGTGTCTCAAGATGGAAGCAATCGCTGAGATTCTACAAGAACCAAAAATTGGCAAGGCTATCCAGCAGGCTGCGGAAGAGGTGGCTTCATTGAAATTGGTCGACCATTTCCCTCTGGTGGTATGGCAGACTGGATCCGGTACGCAGTCGAATATGAACGCCAATGAAGTCATCTCCAACCGAGCCATTGAGATCCTTGGAGGTACAATGGGGTCCAAAAAGCCTGTCCACCCTAACGATCATGTCAACATGTCAGCTTCTTCCAATGACTCCTTTCCCACGGTCATGCACATTGCGTCGGTGCTGGAAATCGAGGAGTCCTTACTTCCATCCCTTAAGAGTCTCCGAGATGCAATGCAGGCAAAAAGCGAACAATTTGAGAAGATCATCAAGATTGGGCGGACTCATCTGCAAGATGCTACACCTTTGACTCTCGGGCAAGAGTTTTCAGGATATGTCACACAGCTGGGTTATGGGATTGAACGCGTCCAATCGACGCTTCCTCATCTACAGCTCCTTGCACAAGGTGGGACTGCTGTCGGGACAGGTCTCAACACATTCAAGGGCTTTGCTGAAGCGGTGGCGGCGGAGGTTAGCAAGATGACCAAGTCTGAGTTCAAGACCGCCCCCAACAAATTCGAGGCACTAGCCGCACATGATGCGATAGTGCAAGCATCGGGAGCTTTGAATACCCTGGCGTGCTCCCTTTTCAAGATAGCGCAGGACATTCGCTACCTTGGCTCTGGCCCTCGTTGCGGCCTCGGAGAACTGCAACTTCCGGAGAACGAGCCAGGTTCCTCGATTATGCCTGGGAAGGTTAACCCAACGCAGTGTGAGGCACTAACCATGGTATGCGCTCAAGTTATGGGCAACCATACCGCAGTGACCGTATCAGGCATGAGCGGACAGTTTGAGCTCAATGTGTTCAAGCCCGTTCTTATCAGAAATTTACTACATAGCATACGAATCCTGAGCGATGGAATGAGGAGTTTTGAGAAGAATCTCGTCGCGGGAATCCAAGCCGACGAAAAGAGAATCAGCACACTTTTACACGAAAGGTGAGCCCTAAACCTGTTCTTGTGGCCTGGTCTTCGCTAACAGCGCTAGCCTTATGCTTGTCACATGCTTGAATCCTGTCATTGGCTACGACATGGCATCCAAGGTTGCGAAGAACGCACATAAGAAGGGCCTCACTCTCAAAGAAAGCGCGATGGAACTGAAGGCTCTTAGCGAAGAGGACTTTGATACACACGTTCGTCCGGAACTGATGTTAAGCCCGAAGGAGAAGAAATAGGAATATTTCTCCCATCTGGACTGTATTACTAGCCATTCTAGCAATATGTCCGCGTAGAACCTGTAGTCCAACCCCTGACCAATAGCTTACCGTGTGCTATCTTGGCTCTTATACTGTCTTTCTGGCAATCCATGATCCTTCAGGTGAAGGAACCAGTCGACTAACAAAAACCGATGATAGAACTAAGTGACAGTTTTAAGATTACCACTTTCATATAGCCCTTATCCCATTTGCTCGCACATGCTTTGCAAATGATCGAGTCAATTTATTTCATGCAAATAATTCTACATTAGATTTCTTTTGCTGCCGTCCGAAATAGGCTAGTCATCATCGCCGCCTTTATTCATCCTACGCTCACCCACCACTCAGGCTATTCACCCTCTGCTGAGGCACCCTCCCTTTTGTCCTTCCATAATCCAATCACGTAGCCTCCGACCAGTTGTCCTGTTATTTCGCATTGATCAACTTCAGCCGGTGATGCGCAGACGCCCAGTTTCGGGACTCAGTTAGTCTCAGAGCAGCACGACGGAGCATGGCAAACACAAAGATCAGAGCAGTCTTCTTTGACTTCATGGGCACATGCCTAGACTGGCACAGCGGAGCAATCAAAGTCTTACCAAAATCCATCGCTGAAAGCGAGAGGTCGAAGCTCGCTCTGGAGTGGCGTCATGACTACTTTGATGCCAACACTGCCCGCCTCGCCGCTAATGACCCTCCTGAAGATATCGACGTCACGCTCCGCAAGACTCTGGACGCTTTGCTGGAGAAGCATCCAGAACACAAACATCTGTTCGATGACCGCACCAAGCATCAATGTGTAGTCGCATGGCACTCGATGCCAGCCTGGCCGGAAGTCCCTCCAGCCATCGAGCAGCTGAAGGCCGCAGGGTATGAGGTGTTTGTCTTTGCGAATGGTACTACTCGATTGCAGCTTGACCTCTGTAAGTCTTCAGGCTTGAGATTTAACATGTTGTTCTCGAGCGAGTTGCTGGGAGTATACAAACCTGCTCCGAAGAGCTATTGCAAGACATTGAAGCTGGTCAACGTGAAACCGGAAGAGTCCGTCATGGTTGCTGCGCATGCACATGATGTTCGTGGTGGGAAAGAGGCTGGAATGAAGACTGTGTATATACATAGGTGGACTGATGACATCAAGGAAGACATGGAGGTAGTCAAAGGGGAGAACGACTTCTTCTTGGAGGACATGACGAGTCTTGCAGAGGTCATCGGACGGCTTTGAGCCGAAGATCGTGATCAAAGACTCGTTCTGCTCGGTGCTTAGCTGCCTATACCAGGATTCTCAATACATGTTCGTGGTTGCAGTTCAGCTCGGGTTGTCCACACATGGGGGCTGCCAGGAATCGTGTCCACGACACAAATTCTTGATTCGACGATCTTGAGGACTTGCATTTCCTGAGCGAAGGCAGTTCTTCATCAGCTAGATCCATTTAAGCAATGCTTATGGGCCGTTATCAAGTCCACTACGGCCTTCGTCGCTAAATCGTGAACTTTGGGTTTGGATTTCGAGACTTGGTTCAAGACGCAGCTTCAGTAGCATCCTCGATAAGCCAATTTTTTGTTTTCTGATCGTGCCGCAATGTCCTCATCAATCAGAACCTCAGTATGAAATCTAGCCTTCTAGCATCTCCTGCGCCAGGCTATGAGGCATTGCCATAACGATATCATTGGCCAGGTATTTATTACACGGTCACTATTTCGAGATTAAACTATTCTAGCTGCGTTAGGCTAGCCTGAAGCCAGCTTTCTAGAAAAAGCTCATAAGACCCACAATCCTTGATCGTTTCTCTCATTGTTCTTACAATTTGTATACATCTTATTCCACTCTTTCCACTTGCTCCTAGACGGGCGACATTATGGAGGATGGATTGTCGTAATACAGCCTCAAATGAGCCACCCGAAGTGCCTCAACATGATGTGCCCTGGTTCGTTGGCTTTGCTCGGATCAGCACTTCCGACAACAATCTGCGATAATTCGATCCCAGAAATTTCATTATCGGTATAGCGAAACCAAAGGTGATCGCCTCTCGCATACAACGTCAATTGGAACGGTAGCAGGACCTGACCATGACCCAGCAGCAGAGGCTCAACGATCAGTCGACAAACTCACGTTGTTTGACTCTGATTACAATATTCTGACCATATGCGTACATGATGGGTCTTTGCTTGATGTGTTAGAATTCTTCCCAATAACAGCAAACGACTGACAGGCGAAAGGTTGACGCAGGAAAGACTTGTGAAAGTTTCTGCGGGATATAGTAACTTCATGGGATAGGTAATCTCCGATATAGCTGCATGTGTGATAACTTCGGTAGAAGAAGTTTCCCGTCAAAACTAAGACATCTCATACTGTTCGAAGCTTTGGTGTCTCGGGACATGTACAAGGTTGAGTGATCTTCTGTCTGTATACCTGCTCTTTATCGGTTCTACACTTCCATCTCCGCCTCTGATCCATCGAAGCCATGCTTCTTCCTAATAATCTTCAGTTCGGCCTTCCATAGAGTCTTTGGACAGACGCGCTGTATGCAAAGAAATGCAGGTTTTTTCTTTCTTTTCTCGATCAGGTTGAAAACAGTCATGTTGAATCCCCTGCATTTGCTCGTCTATATTTACGTCTGTTCTCAGACGCTCGTCAGCCCTGTCCTGAAGCGGAGGCGTGAACAGGTCGCCTGCGACCTGCGCCGTATTTCGAGACGGATCCAGAACAGCAGCGTCGGACAGCGCTGCTCATGAGTCAGATTGGTGTGAAATTACTCACCATTCTAGTCGGCCGCACGAGCACTCCTTTCAGGAAGATAATGTAGTCTCTTCTTCGATCATTTGTACTCAACTGAATACGCCTCCCCTAAAGGATATCTAACCTCGCTTGCGATTAAACGAGACATATTCCACGCCTTCTTCGGCTTAGGGCCAGTTGAACTGCGCGGGAATGTCAATACGGCGCCTGGCAGGCGCACAGCGCCAGAAATCCCATCAACGATCATGGTGTGGAAGTTCATGACAGTCAGCTTCGGCAGGCTTTATCTCAACACACCCTTCCTCCACTGGCAATACCGCAAATTATGGAGCATTTCGTGCACCACGAACTCCCAAGTAGTGCTCAAATTATCGTTGGCGGTTGGCTTCCACCATGAACCATGACAGTCGCCCTAGATCAGGGGATTTGCAGCGTGCTGAGTGGAGAAGCAGAAGCCGAAAAGTCTTACCAGACCATTTGACTAAGATGGGGTCATATCTCGTGAAATGGCTCTTGCTGACGACACTGGAAGAAACTAAGCTGGACATCACGGTTGAACCGACACAAGTACGTCTAATGCCAGGTGACAACGATGAATACACGTGGCAGCGGTGCCAGGGAAAGAACATTTGTCCAACAGACACTTATTCAAGAGGCAATTAAGCAAGCGTTCCATTGGAGCATACATGAAGCCATGTCGAGATGTAGGTGATATATTCGAGGCTGTACCGCAACAGTACCTCGAATCACATGAAGGAAGTTCAGTGGTAGGTAAGACTGTACTGTTCTTCCGTTGTATTCATGTCTAACTCGAATTACTCACTAGTCTACAAAACTGTTAATCTTACCGATACTAGATCCATATCAAGAATCAATGATCTCCAAGCAGAAAACACCAGACTAGCACATGAGCTCGTTAGTTGGAAGGATCGGGCGCGATCAGACTCAGTAGCGAGACAGCGAGCTGAAAAGGCGGCCACGCAGCTTCAAACCGACTTAGTAGAGAGTCAGCGACGTGCTCGAATACTAAAGCAAGAAATCGTCAGGTTGGCCCAAACCACTAGACATCTTAGGGAAAGGGCAATCAGGTCAGGCAAACAAATGACAGAGGCTTTGTCTGCGTTGCATAAATTAAGGGAGCCAATACCCGTACACCCCCCTGGCTTACATGTACACCCCCCTTTGCTTACACGTACACCCCCTCGGGGAAACCTGAAATTTCCATTGCGCATCACTCAGTTACACACCAAATTTAGTAGGCAATTCAAGGGTTTACATATGATTCTGAGCAACCTAAAGAGCTTCAATTTCGTGTTCAAAGAGCTTCAATATCGCTGTTTCAGCACCTTCTTCGCTACATATGAAACGCTGCAAACAGGCCTGCATCCGTTTGGATGGAAGGGGGTGTGACAGCACGTCCACCTCGCTGCCCTCCACCTCGCTGCCCTCCACCTCGCTGCTCTTCACCTTGCTGCCCTTCACCTCTTGCCCGTGTGAGACCTCGATCCCGATTCCGACCCCGATTTCGCCCCTGCTTCATTCTCTGCTGTAGCCCTTGTTGTTCCGCCTCCATCAGTATCTGTTCATATTGTGAGAACTCTCTTTGTGTAGAATTCTTGAACTCTTGCTGACGTCTAACGCCTCGTCGTTCTCTTGCTTCTACGAGTCTATTCTTTGATCGAACAACAGCGAGATTTTGAACTTGTAAAAGTGAATCTGACAGAGTTTCACATCGTCATAGATCTCCCCCGAAACGGGAGGTGAGGCCAAAGACATGAGGTCGACGAAGGCGGTGCTGACAGGTGGGGCGCCGGTGAGGATGATCATGACAATGGCGATGGCGATGGCGATGGCGATGAGTGTCAGAAGGAAGTCTGATGTGTGGGTTTACTAGGCTAGATTAACCGAATTTAAGGCTGTGGGGAAGGTCATGGAGAGGTTACTCAGGATCATATGTAAACCCTTGAATTGCCTACTAAATTTGGTGTGTAACTGAGTGATGCGCAATGGAAATTTCAGGTTTCCCCGAGGGGGTGTACGTGTAAGCAAAGGGGGGTGTACATGTAAGCCAGGGGGGTGTACGGGTATTGGCTCCCTAAATTAAGCAATAAGCTGCTTGTTTCCCTGCATCGGTATTCTTTTTAGCGCAGTGAGGCGATTGTACCGCAAGTTTCTGTTCCGCCTAGATTGGCATCAGAGACGAATTCAAGGCTTCGAGCTGTTCAGATGGCTCATTACAGTTGGCTTGTCTTCTCTTAGACAGATCCCGTTGACGTCTCGCAGAACGATTCTCAGAATATTCCGCAATCCTTCCCGTCTTGACGTCAACGTAGAAGATCGAATCTGTGATCTTCTTGTCTATAACACGGCATCCTCAGTAACGAAGGGCTGTGCAAAGATCAATGTACTCATCGAATTTCTCTATTTCTTTTATTGTAATGTTACTAATGTATTGATCGAAAATTTGCGATATCTTTCGAGAAGTCTTGTGTTAATCAGCATCAGACTTAGGTCAACATTATCGAATTCGGCTTTTTCGTTGCAATTTACATTGAAGAACAATAATTCAAAAGTTTTAAAGTATAAATAAAATAGATCATGAATCTGATATTCATGTTATGAGATTTACTTTGTATGCGCAAATAATGAGCAAACATCGTAACATTCGTCAACTGAAAGTGCAGGAAAACAGAACTAGATTATAAAGAACGTAGTAAGATATATATCTTTGGTAGGAACAAAGCTTGCTGCGCTGCGAGATGTGTCTTGCTTCAGACTTCTAACTGGAGATATTTCTACGGACGCCGGCATTGTCGGTTTCTCTTGAAGCGCTTATGTAATCGAAACTACCCTCATCGCCAATTTTAGCGCAAGCACGTCGCGTTACCCAATCCCAGAATCCACGGTTTTAGAAATTAGAAAGCACATTATGCCTTCGGCGACAACACCTCGACGGCGACGGCGAGACAATGAATCTGATGGAGTTGAATGGATGGAATCTCCAGGCATCGCAACAGCCTCAGCGACCAGCTCAGCAAGTAATAAGCGAGCTCGTCTTAACCATAATGGCGACGCGTCTCCCTCCCAGCAAAGAAATGGCTGCAATTCACATCAAAATACCGGCCTACAGGAGGAAGCTTTGCGCTCGAAAGGTGTTCGTAGAAAACACCAGCCAGGATCTATCGTCAGGGTCAAGCTTGAAAACTTTGTTACCTACACGGCTGTAGAGTTTCTTCCAGGCCCCAGCCTAAACATGGTTATTGGACCGAATGGTACGGGTAAAAGTACACTCGTGTGTGCGATCTGCCTCGGCCTGGGATGGAGCCCTCAGGTAACCCTATAATCCTTGCGGGTTGTGGATTGAGACATACTGATGTGGTGCAGCAACTTGGCCGGGCGAAAGATATCTCCGAATTTGTTAAACATGGCTGCCAAGAAGCCATGATCGAGATAGAACTTGCAGGAGACGGTAAACGGTATAAGAGAAACCCAATCATACAGTGCAGCATTAAGCGCGAAGGCAACAAAAGCCATTTCTCGATAAATGGCAAACCATCGTCGAAGAAAGGCGTTCTCGATCTTGCAAAATCGTTCTCCATACAAATCGACAATCTATGCCAATTCCTTCCACAAGACAAAGTCGTAGAGTTTGCTGCTATGACGCCTGTCGAACTTTTGCGGTCTACTCAAAGAGCTGTGGCGCCACAAGAAATGCTAGATATGCACGATAGCCTGAAAGAGCTTAGACGACACCAAAAGGAACTCCAATCTAGCCAAATATCGGATCAGGACACGCTTACCAATCTTGAAGGTCGTCAACGCATGCAGGAAGCAGATGTGGAACGTATGCGAGAACGAGAGGCAATCAAGGACCGCGTCAAGATGATGGAAGCTTCCAAGCCGTTTGCGGAGTACCGAGGGGCACGGCTGAAGCACAAGGAAGCGAAAGACAAGAGGAAAGTCGCTGCTGATGAACTGAAGAACCTAGAAGATGAGATTGCGCCATCCCTACAAGCTGTCAATGCGAAGCAGCTCTATCGGCAGCAAATTGAGACTGTTGTCAATGAACGGACTCGTATGATGAAAATGTCAGAGCAAGCGGCAGATGGTATTGATCGGAAGCTGAATAATTTGCACGATCGGACCGTGGAGTTTGGCAACGCCAAAGACGCAGAACGTAAAGGTAGCCAGGAGACTAGGAAGGAAATAGCTAGACTCGACGGGGTCATTAGAGGGTTGAAGAAGCAGATGGAAGAAACGCCCCCTGATCTTGATGTATCTTCGTACAACGAGCGAATTGTAGGTGTCTCACCGTGCAATGGACCGATTTACCTGGCTAACAAATTACAGAGGGAAAAAAGCCGACTAATTGACGAGAATATAAGAGAGATTACGGAATTGAAAAGAACTCAGGAGGGTCTAGCCACGCGTGGAAGACAAAAATCAGCACGAATTCAGCAAGCAAAGAGTGACCTCGAAGACCTCGAATCTCAAGCCGGACAACAGAACAGCAAACTAGCCCAAATATCACGGGATACATCTCGGGCTTGGGAATGGATCCAACAACATCAGAATGAATTTGAAAAGACCATTTATGGCCCTCCGATAGTGGAATGCGCTGTAACGGATCCAAGATACGTTGACTTGGTTGAGACGCTCTTCCAAAAGAACAACCTCCTCTCGTTTACTGTCCAAACAAACAATGATTTCAAAAAGCTTTCAGACGAGCTCCATGGTCACCTCAAACTATCCGAAGTCAACATCAGAACGATGACAGGTCGTTTGGACGAATTCCGCCCCACTATCGACCCTGAAGAGACGAAGCGATATGGCTTTGAAGGATGGGCTCTGGACTATCTTACCGGGCCTGAGCCTGTACTGGCCAGTCTTTGTTATGATATAAGACTTCATCTAACTGCAATCTCTCTACGAGACACGACCAGCCAGCAGTATGAGCTTCTTCAGAACAGTCCCATCGAGAGCTGGGTCACAAGCAAGTCAAGTTACAAGATTGTCCGCCGAAGAGAGTATGGGCCCAGCGCAACATCCACACAAGTACGTGATGTAAGGAAAGCGCGTATTTGGACAGATCAGCCGGTAGACTTACGAGTGAAACGAGAGCTTCAGGAAAATATTGAGGGCTGGGGCGAAGAGGTCAAATCCTACAAAAGAGAAATCGAAGAATCGCAAGCGAAGATCGTGCGACTAAGAGGGGAGAAGCAACAAAACGAAGAGGACCAAGCAACTTTGCAGCGGGACAAAGCAACCAAACAAAAAATACTCGGCGAGTTCAAAGCACTTCCTACAAAGCTATCCCAAAACGAGGATAAGCTTGCCACGGCTCAAGAACTATTGACAGGCACGAGGCAGCGTGTGCAGGACATATCAGATCAACACGATGCGGCAACCTTCGAAAGCGTCCAAGCCGCCCTGGATTACGCGGATGCCGTTGAGAATCTGAGAAACGCCCACAATACCCTTCATGAGGCCGAATTAATGCTTATAGAGGCTACTTCCGATCTCGAGATCCTGATTTCCCGCAACAGCGATGTTAAAGCGCTCCTTGAGGCCAAACAGAGTGAGGTCAACGAACTGGCTCGTCAAACTGACGCTGCTCAGGAGGAAGCTCGTGCTGTTCTCCGTAAATGTCGAGCTCTGCTGGCAAATCCCGATGTAGCTTTGCAGGAGTTTTGGAAAGCTTTACCCGAAGGTCAGACCCTCGAGCAGCTTGAGAACGAGATTGATAGTGAAAAGGCTAGGCTGGAGCTTATGCATGAAGGTAACGGCGGAGTGATCAAAGAGTTCGAGCAGAGGCAGAAGCGCATAGACGCTCTCAAAGCGAAACTTGAAGAGTTCAAGCATGGCCTCGACGAGTTTGACGAGAAGATAAGGGAGATTAGGAACAAGTGGGAGCCAGAGCTGGATAAGCTGGTCAAGAGGATCAGCGACTCGTTCTCCTTCAACATGAAGCAAATCAATTGTGCGGGCGAAGTGGGCATATTCAAAGATGAACAGGACTTTGACCAGTGGGCCATTCTGATCCAGGTGAAGTTCAGGTATGTTTCCTGTTTTTTCACTGCCCTACTCTCGCAGTCGACTGACCCGTGTATTCTCAGAGAATCCGAACCTCTTACTACCCTGGACTCCCATCGACAATCCGGCGGAGAGCGTGCTGTATCCACCATATTCTATCTGATGAGCTTGCAGGCTCTGACCAGAAGCCCTTTTCGTGTCGTCGACGAAATCAACCAAGGTATGGACCCCCGAAACGAGCGACTGGTGCATAAGCGGATGGTGGCAATCGCTTGTGGTAGCGATGAGGCGTCTGCGCAAGGGCTAGAAAACGAGGTCGATGGGGAGGGTGAGGCCGCGGACGAAGAAAAGGGAAACGGAGGAAGTCAGTATTTCCTCATCACGCCTAAATTGCTGCATGGGTTGGCGTACGCCAGAGGCATGCAGGTGCTGTGTATCGCCAGTGGCGAGTATATGCCTGCAGATAGGACAAGGGTCGATTTCAGGGGGTGCGTAGATTTGATGAGGGGGCTGAGAATGGGAGCTAGGGTCGGTGTTGTGGGGTGAGCGATGGATTAGGACTAAGGGCAAAGGAGGCAGAGGTTGGATTTTCCTTCTCGTACATATGATCCTCTTTCTGTACCAATTCGCCAAGTATTGAAACCATTTTACATACTCCCTGGGGTCCAGGTCAGCAGCGCCAAAGCAGCCGCAGACAAAATAACTTCCATATCCATGGCGCATGGATGTGTTTAAGCCATCAGAAGTCGAAATCGAAAAAGTCGGAATCCAGCGCAAAAAAATTTTCAACAGAAAAATTCCGAACAACAGAACCAGTACAGCGTATGTGAAGGACCGAAAGAGGTACGTTCTTATCAGCGAAGAGGAATAAAGATCCATCGCATTGGCTCGGATCACGTATGGCAAGGGACCTGAGTGTGTGATATGTCAGCGGCCATTTGCGGTCGAGGACATAGTAAGTAAGGTCTGTGTCGCACACGCGTTGTTGCTAATCATGAATAACCACGCACACGGACTGTGCGTCTTGCTATCAGGATTCCAGATGACGACAGGTTTCTCATCGCAATCTACTCCTGAGGTAAAATGCACCTCGAGTGCCGATTATCGACGATAATGAACATGTACTATTCTCTAGCCCGCAAGAAAGATAAAAGGACACAAGTCTCTGACGACATCAGCAATCAAATCGGAAAAAGAAAGATGCACGTCTGGACGAGCTCCAATTAATTAATCTGGGGGATAAGAATAACAAGCAATAATATCAATGGTATCAATGATATCAATGATATCAATGCATTGAGGATCGAACGACCCCGCTTTGTGTAACCACATCCCACCCATCCATCAGGTTGATCATGAAGATGAAGGCTTCCCTTTGCCTCCCACCATCAGCCGCAAAAGCAACGGTGCTCTCTCTCGACCGTGGATGTTCACTAAGTAGGTACTGTCTACTAAGTACTGCAAAGAAGAAAGATAACCACAACACCACTGTACCAGCGCTGTTAGGAATCGAACCTAATATAATATAACTCTCCAACGACTTACTGTACCTTACTGCGAACGCTACACGTGGGCAGAATAAGCCTCGGTTCCCCGCATTCTGGCGGCAAGGGTCAAGGGTCAAGGGTCAGGGTTGAAGAAGCCCAACACCGACAAGCGCATCTTCTGAGTTCTGACAGCACCCCGCAGCAGCCACCTTCTGGCCCCCCCGCCATGCTCCAAACAAACAAAACACCCTGTACGGAATAGTACTACTCTATTACCCTCCACGTACTACTTTAGTGACCGTGCATGCAGTGCGCTTCTGTCTACCATGCACCAATCATGTACAGTACCTCCAGTTCAAATAATGTGATGCCGTCTATGAGGTTGTTGTTGTTGTCTCCGGCCCCAAGCGTTGGATAACACCCTGGCTACTCTCTAGTTTCCATGGGCCATTATGATCTACCGCTGCATATTCTGGGTGGAAGATCTGGACCGGGAAGCCAATGCCGTTTCTGCATCTTGCCTGTACTTGCAGCACTGTATCTAGCTGGGATCGATTGCATGATCAAAGGTTCCTCGGGCTGCATATATATGTACGCTTTCCTCATGCCTTCTCAATTGCTGTGTGCACGATCGATTGGGCTTCTCCATATCCTCATGGTCGACGTGATACCCAAGCGCATCCAGTCACAATCTTCTTTTTCTCTACTCACCATCCCATCCCACCTACATTGCCATCTCTCTTGCCCGCGTTCTTTGACCTCGACTGGTGAGGAGTATCTATCAGCCACAGTACTGTGCTCCATCCTTGTATCCCTCTTCCCAACATGAAAACGAGCTCCGATGGCTCGGCGCATTCGCCAGCCGATGTGGAGAAAGAAGGTGCTGGTGCCCATATAGAGGCCATTCGTACAAACGAAAGAGTGCCGGGACATGCCAATTACTATGAAAAGGATGGCTTGCGTAGGTCTTCGACTGCTCTGGTTCCTCGGTTGGAAGGACGTTGACAGAGCTGGGTTCCAGGGACATTTGTCGAAGGCGAAGATCATGAGCATGAGCCAGCGGTACGATATTCTACACATTAGCAAAGATCTGAAGCTGATGGCGATACAAGATGTCCTTGAAAAGGATCATGTCCTTGGTTGCCATGGCTTTCCTTTGGACTGGCTCGCAGATTCCTGTCTACATCTTTGGTAAGTCATCCGCAGCAGCCTTTGCACGCGCATCATTGACCATGCTCAGGTGGTATTCCTCCCTACATATACAGAGATATCGGTGGAGCAGATCGATGGATTTGGTTTGTACGTTGCCATGAAAGTACTCTCGGAGGATCCACATACTTATCTCAAACAAGGTCCTTGCATACCTTCTAGCCCTCGCAGGTGTCTGCCCTTTTGTTGGGTCCATGTCGGATATCATGGGTCGCCGATGGGTGGCTATCATCGGTGCGATGTTTGTCGTCCTTGGAATGATCGTTTCATCGACTGCAAAGGCTATGAACCCGTTCATCGGTTAGCCCACCAAGCCAAGTCGACGAATCCATACTGATGCAATCACAGGTGGAATGACCCTGGCTGGTATAGGTGCTGGTATCTTGGAACTTACGGCATTGGCGGTGACGTCCGAACTGGCTCCCACTCGAAAGCGTGGCAAATACGTCGCCATCCTGGTCTTCACCATCATCCCATTTTGCCCTTCAGTATTGTGGGCGCAATTGATTGCCTCGAGTTCTGGTTGGAGATATTGCGGCGTTCTCTGTGGTGTCTGGAATGCAGTGGGCCTGGTCATGACCGTGATATTCTACCATCCACCGCCAAGAGTGAACTCTCTGGGTATGACTACAATGGAGACGATTCGTCAGATTGATTTCGTTGGGGGTTTATTAAGCGTCTCTGGAATGGTCCTCTTCATGGCAGGTGAGTACCTCGACTCAGTACTTTTTGTCGGTCGTAGCTGATTGAATGCAACATAGGACTTCAATGGGGAGGATACCAGGTATGCTGGCAATTGCAAAAACACTGAAACCACTGACTGGTCGTAGTATGCCTGGAGGTCCGCTCACGTGCTGGCCCCTCTGCTCATCGGAGTGGGTCTCATCGCCGCCTTTTTCATCTGGGAATGGAAATTCGCCAAATTCCCCATGTTTCCCTCTCGCTTAAAGCAGAACCCCCGTATCTTCATCCTTACGCTTGTCATCACCTTCATCTCCGGAGCAAACTTTTTCTCCGTCTTGCTCTTCTGGCCCACGCAGGCGTTTAACGTCTACGGCCAAGACCCAGTTGGTGTCGGAATCCGAGGTTTGCCCATTGGATTCAGTATCTTGACAGGCGCTTTTGTTGTGCTTTGGTTGCTCAGCGTGTTCAGGGGTCATAATAAGGAGCTACTAATTATTTCGTCTATATTGATGACAGCTGGCAAGTAACAACCTCTTCCAACAACATTTTCGATCACAGGAGGCGAAGACTAACCGTCTCTAGGATGCGGAGGCCTCGCCGTCGCCCGCGTCGACAACCTCTACCAAGTTTGGGGTCTCCTCGTCCTCGCCGGCATCGGCATTGGCGGTATTGTCGTTCCAGCCTCGATCATCACCACCATCATCTGCCCAGACGTAGGTTCCCCCAAGCAACGGATTCCCCCCCGAAATTTCGCTTGACTAAACCCCCCCACAGGACCTCATCGCCACCGTCGCCGCCCTCACCCTCGCCATCCGCGTCATCGGCGGCTCCATCGGCTACACAACCTACTACAACGTCTTCATCAACAAATTCGTCCCCAACGCCAAACACTACATCGGCGGCACCATGGCCCTGCACCTGGGCATCAAAAACACCACCCTCATCGGCGAAGCCATCGCCCTCACCGGCGCCTCCTTGCTCGACGAGCTCAAGCTCATCCCCGGGATCAAGGGCAACGAGACGGCGTATCGGATGGTGGTGGCGGCGGGCCAGACGGCGTTTGCGGAGAGCTACAAGTGGGTGTATCTGACGAGCATTGCGTTTGGGGCCGTCAGCGTGGTGGCGTCGTGCTTTTTAGGGAATATCGATCAGTTTATGGATGACCATGTTGCGGTGGTTATGTGAGGGGGGTTTCATGGAGGTGTTGTTTTCTTTGGGACTTGGTGGGGGTGCGGGGAACGGTTGCTGCTTTTGATGAGGAAGCTGAACCGCAGAATTTACTCGCTATCCCTTCTCGCCACTTTGCCCCTCCGCTTCTCTCTCTACCCCTTTCTTTCCCTTTCATCACAATCCCTGACTGCTTTTTCTTTCTTTCTTTCCTCCCTTCCTCCCTTCCTCCCTTCCTCCCTTCCTCCCTTCCTCCCTTCCTCCCTTCCTCCCTTCCTCCCTTCCTCCCTTCCCTCCCTTCCCTCCCTTCCCCCCCTCCTCCCCCTCCCCTTCCCCACCCCCCTCTCCCTTATCTCCCACCCTCCCCCACCTCAAAACAAACCCAAGAACCCTCAATCTCACCCCCCCCATCCACCTCCTCCATCCCCAGCCCCCATGTGGAAAAATTCCCATAAAACCCTCGACCTTGAGAAGGAGCCACCGAATCCCTTCCCATCTACACATTTCAAATTACACACCTCCTCTCCCCCGGCTCGACCTCACCTTTCACAACCTCCCCATAACACCCCAACCAACATTAAAACCCCGCCAACACCCTCCAACCAGAACCCCGCCAACACCCGCCTCAACGCCTCAGCATCCTATCCTCAATCCACTCACCCTCAGCGTCGCAAACGGCATCCCGAACGAAAAAGAGAAAAAAAACCCCCTCCCTTATCCACCTCTCTCAAACCCGACATTCCCCCCGCGCAAAACCCTGCTTCTGGAAAAGTCAAAGGGTTACGCGAAGACGAACTAACTATGTACCTCCTAGTTATTCCATCTCAAAAAAAAGAAAAAATAAACATCCGCACGGCCGAGGAGCCATACATACATACATACAACGCTCTCAGCGCCCCCGCTCAACCTCAGCTAGGTTAAATGAAACGGGTGTGAGAAAAAAAACGGGGGTGTTGATGGCGAAATTACGAGCCTAGCCCCGTTTGATTTGAAAGCGGCTGGAAATGCCTTTCCCGCGCGCCGGTTGATGGGGAAGAGATGGATTTTCCCTGTCTCCCTCTCTCTCTCTCTCTCGTCTCGGGAGAATGATGACGACAGGCGTGCGAGTACGTATGGACTGTAGACCGTTTGAGAAAGAAAGAAAGAAAGGAAGAAAGAAAGTTGGTTTGGTGCGGGAAGGTGGGGGTTTTTGGGATCGGAGGGAGGGAGGGAGGGAGGGTTGGTTGGTTGGTTGGGTGGTTGGTTGGTTGGTTGGTTGGTTGGTTGGTTGGTTGGTTAGTTGGGTGGTGGAGAGGTGGAGAGGGGGGAGGGGGGGGGGAGGGGGGGGGGCGTTGTTGTTGTTGTTTGGGGGTGGTGTCTTCGTGGTGGATTGGTGGGATCTTGGCTGGTGAGGAAGGAGAGGGGGAACGTTGGGGTGGGGTGAGGTGGGTGGAGGAAGCAGGTGGGTTTTTTCGTAACTTGAGGGGGAGAGGGGATGGATAGGGATATACATGTTTCGCGCGGATCGTTGGAGATGGTACTTGAGTCTGGCCCCAGCTGGAAATGCCTTTCCCGCGCGCCTATTGCTTGGGAAAAGATGGATTTTCCCTCTCTCTCTCTCTCTCTCGTCTCGGGAGAATGACGATGACAGGCGTGCGAGTACGTACTGTACTGTACGCCCGTTGGGAAAGAAAGAAAGAAAGAAAGAAAGAAAAACTTGGATTGGTGCGGGAAGGGGAGGGTTTTTGGGGACTGGATGGATGGAGGGTTGGTGGAGAGGTGGAGAGGTGGAGAGGTGGTGGAGAGGTGGGTGGAGAGGTGGGGGGCGTTGTTGTTGTTTGGTTGGGTGGTGGAGAGGTGGGGGGCGTTGTTGTTGTTGTTTGGGGGTGGTGTCTTCGTGGTGGATTGGTGGGATCTTGGCTGGTGAGGAAGGAGAGGGGGAACGTTGGGGTGGGGTGAGGAGGGTGGAGGGAGCAGGTGGGTTTTTTTTGGTAACGTGAGGGGGAGGGTGGATGCTGGATAGGGATGTACATGTTTCGCGCGGATCGTTGGAGATGGTACTGAGCTTTGCCGTCTTTACCCCCCCCCAAAAAAAAAGAAAAAAGTAAAATCATACAATGAATGAATACATCACCATTACCCCCCGCGCTCTCTCTCTCTCTCTCGCTCCCGAATATTCCCCGTTTCGAGATCGCTCACATCTGCGGGTTGGCGATGGAGGTTGTTGCGCGGGATAGTACCCGTCTTTTGGTGTTCGGCAAAAAGGGGGGACTGATCAAAATCCGACTTTTGTCATCATCTCTGCTACGCTACCACGTTTATTTTCGCATTTTGCTTCGAAAAATTGGCTTTAAAATCCATCGCGCATAAGAAAGCTCCATGAAAAAAAAAAAAAGGAGAATCGTTTCGAACCCCCGCGGTCAAGAGCCCTTGTTGGCGACTCCCTCTTGGGGGAAAAAGTTTCGCATCGCTGAGCGTTTACGCTGCGGGCCAGGCTTCTGCGTTAGCATTGCCGTGTGTCATAAAGCTCGAGAAGGCAAAAACAAGAAAAAAAAGGGACGAGGCAGACGGAGGGCTAAGGCGGGCATGGATGGGTTGTGGGCTGGTATTTTGTAAAATAAAAGAAAGGCCGGCGGAAGGCAGGTATGTAGGATGATAGATGGACTGGGGGGGACGTGGATGATTTGCAAAAGAGAGGGGTGTTTTACTGCGAGATGCCAAACTTTGAAGCACCGCTTACTGATGGATTGATGAAATGTGAGAGGAGATGTGGGACTGTGGGAATGCTTTTGGGCTTCGGATATTGCAAGTCAAATGAAGTTTTGGAAATGGGACGGGGGTAGATTTCCCCTATTTTCCGCGAACTAACTAGATATGATTGTGGCCGGGTGAAAGCTGCATCATGCACAAAGACGAAGCAGGCGAATCCTCCACTAGGCCCGTATGTGTGTGTGGTCTCCCGCTTGGGGGTGTAAGATGAATATGATGGTTAGAGATCGAAAGCCACATGAACAAGCTTCTGCCGTATGAAAGCGATATAAGTGCCAGCTCATGCCTTTCGAATTGCGATCTGCAATCACGGGAGGGCATTCGCACGCTGTTCCAGGCGGGACTCGCCTCGCATTTATCCAGATGTTTGGTATCCGATGAAATAAAAGAGAGATAACGCGGCCGGGGGCATCGTTGTCATCTCTATTGTTCACATCCGTTGGCTGTTCGTCGTTTCTAACCTCATTGCCTTGCACCAAAACCCTCCTGCCATCATCACTATTCCGATAATACCACTCCACCACTAGCTCAACATAGGAAGCAGGTCGTCACGGGGGGGGCATTCAGCCGCATTCATTGCAGCTGGTGAACCCGCTTCAATCAATCCTCAGTGCTGAATTGCAAACGTCGACCCCAGCATCAGTAGAGTCTTCAGACTGTCTTTTCTTGGAAGGCAAAACAGCTCACAATTTACGGCCAGCATATCCAGGAACGCATCTGAGACATATTTCGAGGACGAAAACCAAACTATACGGGACGCTATCGAAAACTCGTGAAGAGATTCCCGCGCGCCCGCCATGATGATAGATATCTGCGGGCGACCTCACCACACATGCAGAACCGGGGTGAGCGGCCGTCTCTATGATCGTACAAGACGGGCGAGCGTCGTTGCGATCGGCAGTGCACGACGCAGCACACATTGTCAAACTTTGCTGCCTGGCCCGGCCACTTCCTGGGATTCGAAGTATACGTTAGTAAACTTCTAAGTCTAAGAAAAGTAGTCCGACTATACGCCGACGAGAGCGGTAGCGCCTTAAGTGAGTTAATTTGGAGACAATAATAGAATAGATAATGGCGATTTGCTTGAAGGACATATGGAAAGAAGGGAATTGAAAATGAACTAGATTCGGATTCATGACAAGGTAAAAGACCAAAGAAGAAGAGTGACTTGCCCACCGCTTTACTTCCTTAATTGAGACTTTCTAGGCCAAGAAGAGGAAGAAATAATCAATATAGCGTTCCCCGAGTCATTGCAGACACCCACCTTCTACATCGTCCGATTCCCATCATCCCGCCCCCAACGCCGACGCCAAGGAAGGTCTAACTAAGCTGAGCATATCGCATCCATCTCGAGACAGATTCGCAGCCCTTGTACCGCGACATTCAAGGACCCCCTCCCTTGTTCGCATTCTGAATCGCCTCCTTGCACGCAGCATCAATCGCCGTTCCCAACTCCACATCCTCGATAGCGAATTCAGGCGCAACCACGGCGAGCGCATCGATAAGTCCATTGATGAAGTCGCAAGCAAATCCTGCGCCCGGAGCCACGTTGAAATCCCGTTCCGTGTCCAGCCACATGAATAATGCTCTGTGTAGCAATTTCCCCCTGTCGCGGACTGCATAGCAGTTAAAGCGGCGCTGTTGATCATTGCATTTCGAAGCGAGGTAGCGTTGTACTGGCCTGCGGTAACTTTCACCTCCAGCTGGCCTGCCTTGTTCAATTCATCATCTTCGGGATCCTTTTACCATATTCCATCAATCTTCACTGTCTGGTCGGTACAATTCGTCATGCTCGCAGTCTGGGTTACTTGAGGACAGATGCTCGCAAGGGCGCTGGAGGTTGAGGAAGACAATGCCATTGAAGTTAAGGTTCCAACATGCACAGCAGAATTTCCGACCTTCCCCTAGGCTTTGGGCGTTTGTGGGAGGCAGTTAGGCATTGTAGTGCATCCTTGGTTGTTTTTGCCAGCTACGGAGCAGACTTCACATCCCGCAGAGTTGGTAGTCAGCGGCTCTGGAAGAGCAGTTTTTATGATTTGTGCTTTAGCATCCGGAAGGGACGCGTAGTCACAGCTGAGCAGAGGACCCTTAGTGAACATCCAACTAATATATGTTCATGGCGGGACACACCTTTTCGTGGGGTCATTCAGAGCACCTGGAGACGCTGATAGCACGGGTAAAGTCACGGACCCCTGGCAGACGCAATACTCGGATTCCACTTCGGGCTATTGATGTTGAAAATCAGCATATTTACCTCTAGACAAGCATCGAAGCTCAAATGTACATACTGTCGAGTCCTGATGATCGCAAGATGGCTTTGCCGCCGGCGGAGAAGTAATTGCTGGCGCAGAACTAGCCGGCCCGTCAGCTGGACAGGCTGTGGGCTCATCTCTTTTGTATCTATATTTGGCCCCGGCAGGTCCTGGAGGCGGTGCAGGTGCTGCAGCAGGTTTAGGCTCAGGCAAAAGTAGCTGCCCGGCGTTGCTAGCTGGGCGTTCGTTGTCGATCGTCCCATCGTCCTTTTTTACCCAGTCTTGATGTTGGGACCATGGAGGAGGGCCGATTTTCGTGAATAGGGGGTCGCCTTCGTCCGTTGGGTCTGGCGATGTGTGCTCTAGATCGACGCTTATGGTCTGCTTAATCTCGGTCTAATGAAGAGACATGGGTTTGCGATTGAGATGGACTTCAGCCATCGGATCTTCTTCGGACATTCCCACACCGGAGACATGCCTTCGCTCTGATCAAGGGGAAGGGACTGCGGAAGGTACATAAGTTGCGTTGTAAGGTTGGCAATTTGTAAAGGAGCCACAGGTCTACGTTAGGATTTCCCGTGGCATCAAGGTGGAGAGGAAGAGGATTTTGAAAGGCTCCCTTCTGCCCTCCTGCGTTGGCTTGTGGGTCGCCATTATAGTCGAGAATAACCACATAGGCTGTGTCTGTCGAGACTTGGGCAAAAACTTCGAGGGCACGCGCAAGGTAAATGTCTTGCCGGTTCACGCTCTTGTTAGGACCGTCGGTTCCACGGTTCGCATCGTCCGCCATCGAATACTTGGGCTCCGCCATTTGGATCACGTTTTCGACGTAAGCGGCGTCTAGCGCGTCGTTGAACATGGTTCCTTGAGGGTCCAGCGAGTCACAAAAGGGTCTCGCATCTTTCGTGCGAGCTCCGAAAGAATAAAACACTGGATTTTTCCCCACGTTTCCGCAAGCTTTCATGTCGGCGGCAAGGCACTGTTGGTTGATTTGGAGTCAGCGTTGCCTATCTCGGACGATGATGTGGTCTTAGGACATAGTTGGAGAGCACGTGGAAGGTCTCTAGGTCGCACTACCCCTATATACATTGTCTTGCATCTCTACTCGGTCCTGCAAAGAGATCTATAGACCTAAAATGACGTACCTCGACTGTGGGAAAATCGACTTTCGATTGGTCACAAGCCCAGCCACCATCTGGTGCCCACTTTTCATTACCGGGACTAATTGGGCGATTCTTGCATTGACGATAGTCTGCGGGCTTTGCTGGAGGATTTGGAGGCTCATCAACAGGGTCCTTACAACACCAGAGACACAAGAAATTCACGGCGTACGCGTGATAGACGTGAGAGCTTAGAACACTTAATACCAGAAGGGAGACCACCGATTGACGAACCATTATGAATGAATGAATAGATAAGATTGGATTTCAAAGAGAGAGATAAAAGCTTTGTGGAAAGCTATGCTAACGAGATCACGTATGTGCTTGGATGCAGGAAAGAAAAAGGCCTTCCACCATATACATATATAATCATCGTTCTCAAGCGACGTGATGGCGAAGCAAGAGCGACCCGAAACAAAGCAACAGCTGGAATTACAAAGGACTGCATTCAGGATGGAAACCAACATTGAGTCTGCGTAAATACTGAATGAAATTAATGCTTTTGTTGCATACCGAAAGACGACTTTTCGTGCGGCGCGCTTCCAATTCGGTTACCTGAAATCGTGCCACACTGTTAGTGCGGTGTTTCCTTACTGCGCATTCTAACATCCTGATCCATAGGCTCAATCCATTCGAAGGCTGGTGTTGCAAGTGGGAACAATTGGAATGGGTCTTGCCTCCGTCAGGATCCCAGACTCTTTTCCGAACGAGTTAGACACAAAACTAAACCGCTTCGAGGTTAGCTTCGCTTATTGCGTGCACCTGGTGCTTCGTTCACACGCCTCATACTTTACCACTTAAGATGAAGTATTTTGATATAATCCCTAAACTCGGATTCTTCGAAATGAATGCGCAGACATAATAAGCGCTAGTTCAAAGTTTGAGATTCTGAGGCAAGAGGGATCCTTGCTCTGGTGATCAGCTTCTGGACTAATCGGTTTTACGCCGTTGGCATTTACCTTCACTTGGTCGTAATTCTACAGTGGCTCGGGTGCAGAATTGAATTCATCAAGCCTTGACTGCTTACAATAGGGCCTATACCTGTGAACAATCGAAAACATCTTGAAGGGTGAGAGACCGCATCTACCACCTTCCGCCATGGCTTCATCCCATTCCTCGGAGACTGCGGTTGAATCCGTGGACTCTCAGAAGGACCAACATACCCAGAAAGAACAGCCGGACGAACAGGGAATCTATCTAAATGAGGCCGAGTTAATAGCGGCTTGCGCATCTGGTGATCTGTGTAGATTACGCCAGTTGCTCCATTTAGTCGACGAGAACCAAACCGACTTGGCAGTTCCCGAGGATCTTTTGCCCGCGTGGATGATGATCTTCACGGCCGTCGAGCGAAAGCAAACTGGGATCCTCGAACTCCTGCTCAGCACATATCCAAAATGGAATATGTACAACCCCATTATGCTCCGCCAACTCTTCGCAAATCCAGATCTCAAGACCTTTCAGCTTCTCCACTCCCACAACCCCAGTATCATTAACATGGAATTTCAATCGAGTAACTCCACTGCGCTAATGGAGTCATGTGTGGGCGGCAATCCGCTGATACCCAATTATCTACTGGATCATGGCGCCGACGTGAACGACGGTGGCTTTCCCGGCCGGGGTCCTCTTCACGCTGCGGTGTCCCAGATGCAGCCTGTAGCGCTCGTCAAGAAGATGGTCGATCTGGGTGCTATCATCACGCCCACTGTTTTGTATGCAGCTATACAACAGCAACAGGTATACAGCCTCGAGCTCCTTCTGAAATTCGGCACGTATGACCCCTCGAAGTCGTACTTGAAGATGGCAAGAGAGACAAAGAACGAGAAAATCACTGCGTTGGTCGAAACTCGAGCCAAGAATCTCACAAAGGCGGAAAGGAGACTAGAGGCAGAGAGAGCAAGTTTCAAGAAAGCGGCAAGTGGTAGCAAAAAGTGGTGGCGAGTTTTTAGCTGAAGGACTGATTCTGTGATGGGGGAGTTCGTTGTATGTCTTTAGTGGCGATAAAAGGGTGAGGGGAAGGAGTAAAGGGAGAGGGAGGGGGAGGGGTAGCGGCGATGGGGAAGAGCAGACAAATCTCAGGTGAGAGTTGTGGAGATGAGGGGCTTGGGGGCTTTAAAGATATGCGAAGAACGGTATAGAAGCGTATATGGAGATGGGGATATGAGAGAAGAATAGAAGAAGAAGAAGGCAGCAGCATGCCATTTAAACTCCTAATCAAAAGGTTGCAAATCCAGTGACCAGCTCCTTCCTCAGCGATCGAAACAATTCCGCACTGTGAGACCGCGAGCTTGCTCAGAAGAGAGAGGCTGGCACGAAAGAATTCGTAGGAGAGGCGGTTTTAGTATGCCTGTATGTGTGATGAAATAATTTTCTTCAAGACGTGCTGGTTTATGTTGCATAGTACTGTAACACTTCTCATTGGGAGGATTCAAGATGTCGGTATTGACGAGGGCGAGGCTGCCAGAAGAATGACAGCGTTGGGAGTCCGGACAGTGGCAGGGAGATGCGCGATGGTGGCGAAGTATTGCTCTCAGTTCTCGAATAATTGGTTTTTGGAGTATTGATTGGTAGGACAATGATAACCCAGTTGTTTCTTGACTTGGATTCCAGTTCCAATATACTGTACACCTGGCAACATAATCCAATCGGCTCCGGACGGAAAGAGGCTGACGAAGCAATTTTGGAAGCTGAACCTCACCGCTATAATTTCGTCATCAGGCGAGGAGTACTTCGTCATCGAATGTAACTTTCAACTAGATTATGCGTTCCTTTGATAACTCCCCAGAGTGAAAGCTTGGAGCTCGAAACAATTATTCCGCAAGGCGTTTTCGAATCTCCAAAGCCAATACGCTCAAGTATATCGACTCAGCGGACCTTGTGCAGTCGAGTAGTACAGTATACCACTTGAGATTCTTTATCACCCAGACCCAGCTTTCCGCTGGAGGGCCCTGTTTGCTGCGCGAGGTGAACTACATGCAATCCGAGCAATCCGAGATGCCCCCCCAACTCGCCGCAAAACTCGCGAACGGCCCAGTCCAAGCGGAAAACGAAGCGTTAAGGGCCTACCAGATGCGGTTGATGCTTCTCGAACAACAACGTCAAAGTCTGCAAGCGATCAAAAGATCTGCAGAGAATTGAACTGAACAGAACATGCCAGGATCATTCCACGGTCCAAGCAATTCTCAGCCTTTTTTTGCGGCACGGCAGACAGCTTTAGGTCAGAGCAGTGGGGCATTTGTATCTACGAACGTTGATTCAGGTGTAAAAGGCACAGGAAAATTACATGAGACAGAAGAGGAAGAGGGCGGAAAGAGTGTGGACGGCATAGAAGAGGACGAAGAAGAAGAGGAAGGAGACGAAGATTATTGTACATGTCGCGGCGTCAGATATGGCAATATGGTAAAGTGCCGGAACGGGGATTGTCCGTATGAATGGTTTCACTCGGGCTGCGTAGGAACAACGAAGAAGCCGGACGTGAGGCGAAACGACGGATATGATGGAGGCATTGAGGGTGTAGGAACTTTTGCCAGAGGCAGCACTTTCGTACCCCGATACCTAGAACAATTGAGGGAGAATTGTGGAAGCCGGATATCTCCATAGCTGGGTAGAATTATTACATCATCATCGCCAGCTCTTGTGGTATACATTGGGAGGGTGCTGGAATGGATGTCCTGTGGATGGAGGGGTGTCTGGCTTGTGCACTCATAAACTGAATCCACGAAATCTGACGCTCGAGGGGAGCGGCCTGGAAGAGTCTAAGCATGTCTCAGAATCGCCCCGAATCCCCATCTTTTTGACTTTCGCCATGGCTCGTAGACTACTGTAGCACGTTTACCGTGCCGCGCTTCGGACGAAGAACGGTGAGCAGCGGAAGGAAGACGCGAAAGACCCTCTTAGGATTTTGGAAGTGAGACCCAAGTGACAAGGAACAATTCTGGTGACGGAGAAGGAACAGTTCGGGTCACACGACGTGTTTCGGACCCCACGAGAACATTGAGCCTGTTCATACAGTGGCAGAAGGCAGCCGTCAACTTATGTGACGTGTGGGGACATGTCCAGAGTTCTGTAAGCGTAGAATGTGCAGCTAAGTGCCATTGGTTGGTTGTGTCACTTGCCTCTTACGGAATACCTTACTATCATCTTAACCTTACGTTCATGGACGTTGTAACGCTAGGCCAGAAAAGGCTAACTGAATTCCATCGATCCAGCCACCTCGCGTGTCCGCCAAAAGTACGTACCTACTACATTGTCGATTCTTTGGTGGTTGTTGCTTGATCAAGACAAGGTCGATGTTGTTGGAACGAGTGAACTGAACTTTGACCTGCTAGATTCGGCCACACCAAACGACGATGCATCTGCATGCCGTTCACACATGGACTGCAGGTACAGAACATTATCTTCCCGACATTCAACAACGACCGACGTCATGAAAGTTATTGACCACCCAACCACCCCAAACAGAGCCCCCAAGTCCCGTGATAGCGATAGGTCTAGGTATGTTTGCTTCGAATTATGTATCCGCATTATTCCCGCACTGCAGGAGTACTTCGCACATCTTCCTTCTTCCGATCGAACGCGGAGGCCGTGCGGTCAATTGAATAAATTTCACTCTACCTACGCCACTCTATTCGAAAGAAAGCGCATCTTAGCCGCACATGTCATGCAGCACGATGGTAGATCCAAGGTCCAACTTGCCCTCTTTTGCTCTTTTGCTCTCTTGCCGTAAACGGCCAGACCCAGTAGGTACGAGGAGCAATCGAGGGTTCGCTAAAATGAACATGAAACGCCTTAGCGGCTACTGTATCTTCGAGCTGATATTTGTTATCATTCACTGTTGGTGGGGTGCGCCTGATCAATGGCTTCACCGTTGGTACCTACTTACCTACTTACCTACTTACCTTACCTAGAGACTGCCCCCCCCCACCTTCCCAATGCTTCTGAAAGTTTCGAGTATTTTTACGTCTGCTCCCCACTTACAGTAATACTTGTCCACATTCTCTCATAATCTCTTCCTTTGTAACTGCATGGCTGGGATTCAAAGAGTACTCTCAAGATGTCGTTGTTGTTCTACAGACGTCCCAATTATGTCCGAGAAACCGGGCCCATGGATAGCTTCAACTACCAAAAGTATGTCGAAAAGACCAGACGAGCCATTCCTCCGGAGCTATGTTTCGAAAATGTGGTCGCCAACAGAGCAATGCCGGTAGGCCACTGGATGATTGTGTTAACAACAGAACCTCCATTAATCTCAACAGCCATGCTCTCTCCAAGACTTTATGGGCTACTTGATGAACGTCTCGCATGACGCAGAAAATCTACAGTTCTATCTCTGGCTTCGGGATTACAAGCGCCGCTTCTACGGATTAGCAGGTCGGGAGCAAGCTCTTTCCCCACCGTGGGACGAAGAAGCTTTACCTCATCCATATGGATACTCCGCAGAACCAAATCTCAGACAGTCGGACAGAACACTGGCGAAGACAATGGACTACACCATCAATTTCGACTCCAAAAACATACCACTCTCGCCCATCTCAGACAAGCAGTCATGGATGTCTGGGAAGCTTCGTGGTGACACGATGAACTCGATCGAGTATGCCAATGCTCAGACAGGTCTGAAATGGCAAGCCTGTAGGTTTAGTACATTTAAATGAGGAAACAGAGTCTGATTGTCATAGTTACTATTCAACCGCTCCGTTCAGAGATCAACCGAATAATTACCCACTACCTCGCACCTGGTGCTCCCCGAGAGCTGAATCTCTCCCACAAGGATCGTACAGCTTGCGTAAGCTCTTTCCATTCCCGCACAACTGTTCAGCCAACAGCTAAAATCCTCCAGCTCCACGCTCTTCAACACACGACTCACCCCTCTGCATTCTCCATCCCCGCCTCTGTCATCACCCGCTCTCTTCGTGACTATTCCCACCCAAACTTTATCCATTGGTCCATGTGCAACGGCAACCAGCCCCGCATGGTCTTCGGCCGAGTCCTCGGAGCCGTTCATATTCTTTTCGGTTTCGTCATTGCTATCCTTCTCACTCTTTCCTTCAAGTCCCGCTGGTGGCGCCTATTCGCCGCACTGGCCTGGTTCTTGGGTTTCAGCTTCCTCCTCGCAGGTTCTAATGGGATATGCCTCGTTCTATACGTCACCCATAATCGCCATCTGCGACCATGGGAACGGTACACCACGGACGCCGAGTCGAACTATTCAATGGACGATTCCGATCAAGCTACGCTTGCAGGCTCAGACGTTCTTAGCATGTCTCAAAGCGCCGGTAAGAAAAGGAGACATGTCGCACTCGAAGCATTCGGAACCGCAAACTCATACGGTTCAGAGATATGGGTAGAGAAATACCGGGCGAAGATGATGATTAGGAAAATCTTTGACACGACGGTGTGGGTGCAAAATGAGAGCCTACGACTGATGCAAGACAAGGTCGCTCTGCAGGCACTTATTTGGAGTGTGGTTGTAACCGTGCCATTAACAGTACTGTTTACGGCGTTGCCCAAGGGGCATTTCTACTGAGAAGAGGGTATTCCAGCCCTTCATGCTTTTGCTCATTTGATTGTTGCCAGCAAAAGAAAGTCTAGCGTTCGTCCCTGCTTTTTACCTCGTTTGTTCTTGTTTTCAGCTCATTCCTATTCGCGGCTAGGCGGATGTGAAGTTCCTGATGTCGCTTTTGCTGTTCCACTATACCACCTTTGCAAGCGTTTATTGAGGCGTTCATGTACGGCGTCGAGAAGGCGCTTCATAAATGACTACGCCCTAATAAGCTTATGCACTATCGAGTTACCTATCCAGTCCTATCTCAAGTAAATTTGCGCCAACACCGAATAGGCAATTTATGTTGCCGGACAAACTCTGACGGCTTTGCTTCAGCACCTTCCAGATCTACAGCATACAACTGTATATATGAGCTCGTAGAACAACGTATGTCTAATCGCAGTTAGGATTGAACACCATGTGGTTTTTGCCTAAGATAGCATTTCATCAGCGATATCAGTCCTAACGGCTAGAAATCTTAGCCTATTCTACTATTCGGGATTAGCGTGAATATCCAGCGCGATGACGGTTGGACTTGCAGATAACCGAGCCTTCCAGCATGGGATTATTGTATGACGGCAGCCTGGAACGACTATCTGACGTGTTGAAGGAATCGAGTGTCAAAAGGTAGCCAACAGAATCCAACATTGCGAAAACTGCGGGGGCTAATCTTCCAAGAGTCCAGTCGACAACTTCAGCTTTTGCCAAAACCATGTCAGACAGTACCTCCTCTCCTTCGCAGACTCAGGGCTCCGCAAAAGGTGCTGCCACAGGAGTCACCAAAGAAGCCAATACCGCCACTGTGACACCTAGACAAAGTGCTGATTACCGTGTAACATGCGTTAACTGCCGACAGCGGAAGGTGAAATGCAGCAGGACTCATCCATGTGTGGCTTGCGATCGCTCGGGCCTGTCTTGTACATTTCCGGATCGCGCCCGACTGCCCAGGGGGAGAAAACGGGGGTCCAAGGCTACGAATGGAGAAATACTCAAGAGACTCAACAAGCTCGAAGAGCTCCTTGCCCAGAGTAAGAATAGACAAGAAGGCGACTGTGGCCAAAAGGGCCAGGAAAGAGAACCAGTACGAAAGAGTCCGGAAACGAGCGACCCGAACATTGTCGATGGATGTCGAACTGAACCTTTGGGGGCTCATGAAATTAAGGTGATTGTGAAAGAGGAAGGCGTCGGAGGACTGGATAGATACCTTGGCAGTCAATTCTGGAACAGCCTGACCAGTGAAGTGAGTGGAATAATGTCTCGGGTTTGAATCCTTGAAATGGGTAAACAGTGTTAAATCTGTGGACTAGGTCGAAGGGCTCAGGCAAACGCTCAACGATGACTCCGATGAGCAAGAAGACACCACAACCACCCCAGAGTCTGATAACTCTCGCCAAAATTGGATGTTTGGATCTACTTCGGATGTTGAACCTCTACGATTGTTGCACCCTTCCCTCTCTGAGATCTCTTTGCTGTGTACCCTATACCTTCGAAATTGCGATCCGGTTTACAAACTCCTGCATAGGCCAACTTTACAGAGACAAGTTGCGGCAGCATCTTCTAATCTCGATGATATTCCCGGCGGTAAAAGCATGGAAGCGTTACTGTTTGCTATCTACTACTCGGCAATTATATCCCTTACCCCAGAACAATGTGTGCAGATGTTCCAGGCAGACAAGGACTCTTTGTTGAAACGATATAGACAAGGTGTTGAAGTTGCCCTTGGAAAGGCAGACATCCTGAATAGTACGGAATTGCGTACGCTACAGGCGCTGGTAATCTTTCTTGTAAGTATTTCACGGCAGAGAGCCACAAGCTTCGTAATCTTCAAGCACAGCAAGCCCGCAGGTCTTCGGCGCTGTCCAAATCAATAAGGTGCGACAATGGCTAACAGATAGGTAGTCTAGCGTCCGGGTTCATGATGATACGAGATTTAGCTGGACCCTTACTAGTGTAGCCATCCGCATCGCTCATGCTCTCGGCCTGAATAGAGAAAACGCCAATGCTGGCTATTCACCTTTTACAAAGGAGCTTCGTCGACGATTGTGGTGGATGATTGCTATGCTTGATATACGGTCATCAGAAGATCGAGGTTCAGAAAATATGGTCCTGGAAGGGACGTATAACACGCGAGTGCCATTGAACATCAATGATGAAGATATGGATCCTGATAGCCAAGTTATCACGGAAAGGATAGGGTTTACAGAAATGAGTTTTTCGCGCATCAGTCATGATGTCTCTGTTGCCGTACGGCGGTTCAATCATTATCCGCTGAAGATGGACAGCGAAGAGAAACCACTGTCGCTGACGTTCGAAGAGAGATCACGCATGGTAACAGAGTGTCACCAGCATATCGAAAAGACTTATTTAGTCCATTGCGATATAACTACCCCCATAGCTTTCGTGGCCACCACGGTAGCACGTCTTGTTATATCCAGGATGTACTTAAGTGTCTACCACCCTTTCCGGCAAGGAGCTCGTATTTCTCCACCACAAGGCATGGTAAGAGATAATCTCTTACAGGTTGCTGTCGAAGTCCTCGAGTATGCTCAAGTTCTCGAGCGCGAGCCTACCCTTGCACAATGGAGATGGCTCTTCGGTACCTGGGTCCAGTGGCATGCCCTGGCTGTCACTCTTGCCGCGCTTTGCGTTCAGGATAAAGGCCCGCTAGTGGCTAGAGCGTGGAGAATCGTTGACCTCGTGTATGATGAATGGGCGGTGCGTATAGCAGATTCCACAAGAGGCATGCTGTGGCGGCCGATCAAGAAGCTCATGGGCAAAGCACAAGCGAACAGGCGCGGTGCGACAGCGTTAATCGGAGATCTTCCAATGATGGATGGCACCAACGTATACAACAGTGACGTCACCAACGCCCAAACCGTACCACTCGAGATGCCCCCTCTAGATAATTTACGAATCCCGGATCTCTCGCCAGAATCGAAATTGTTGGGAGGGGGATATTTGCTGCCAATTGGAACGCCTCAACTTGGTTTACCACCATATCAATTTGACCCCAATCAGCAATACCTACTCGATATAACACTTCCATTGGCTGATGCCAACATGATGGAACCAATCAACTGGACGGAATGGGACGAGTTCATGCGGGAATTCGAAATGGAGAGCCAGTCAGGTGGAACTGGAAACGTGCAACAAGACTTACAATATCCACAATGGTGACAGTAACGACGATACATCAGTTTACTCATCTACTATCGCCAGGAGTTTTACCATGAGTAGAGGTGGATTCTACCAGGACAAAGGAGGATTGCCCACTGCGGACGCTGCTGTATTTTCCCACTCTACAATCGCACCTCAACATATTCGCTCATCACTAATGGTTTGCCACGGGAAACACGGGCTATGTTCTTGTATAACCACAGGTAAAGTTGGGTTTTGGCGTTGGAGCCTTCGATTGCCGTAATAGATATCCATTTGAGCTCTTCACTCTTTTGTACGTCGACAAAGCACTATTAAGGTAGTTGCCTTTATATATCAATATGCTGACCCAAACCACTCATACCACCTTTCATCTCCTTCACTCTTTTCTAACCTCCACCTTCAAATCTTCCGCTCAGGGCCAGCTGAGGGCAGTCCACACTGCAGACCACCATTATCTCCTAACCCACAGAGCTTCAAACCCCAGCCCTTCTCCAAACAACACCTCAAAATGCCGAAATCCGTCAAGACGAGGAAAGCGAGGAGAAAACACAGCCAAGGAAGAAGAGAAATAAACTGATAAGGAGGGAATGCAGAACAAGACCCAGAGAAACTTCCAAAGGTAATAACTCAAAACTAACGATTCGAAGAAATTAAACGAAAAATAACAACCCCTTTCCAACTTCCCCTTTGGCCAATTCTTCCACCCCATCCCATCACCGCCACCCCCCCACCTGCCCCCCCACCACCCCGCTCGCAAAACCCCCCCTACTGATCGTGCTCGCGCTCGTGCTCGAGCCCATCAACCCCCCTCCCCCCCTCCCCTCCCCTCCCCCCGCCCCCACCACTCACACTCGAACTCGAACTCACACTCCTCCCCGACGACCGTGTAGGCCTCGTCGTCCCCCTGCTACGGCCCCTGCGCCCACCGCGAACGAAGGGCGCACAGCAGCGCGTGGAAACTTCTGGGCGGAGGGGGAGGGGTGTGGGTGTGGATGTGGGTGTGGTGTCTGTGGAGTTAGGGTGGGGGCGTTAGTCGGCTGTGCGGTTGGGTGGGGAGGGGAGGGGGTACCGCAATCGGCCTCTAGGGCTTTTAGGATGGCGTGGCAGCTGTCGTTGTCGGTGGAGGGGGTTGGGGGGGGTTGAAGGTTGGGTTTATTTCTGTATTTGTACCACAGTATAAACTCGAGGGTTTCTGCTAATCGCGGCTGAAACCGTTCTGGAACCGTTCTGCTTGTTGGAAGACTACATCATGGAGGGAAACTTTTACTACTACTAGACACTACCTTATAGACTTGCCCTTCTACACGTTCCCTCCATGGTTCCCTCCATGGTTTCCTACCGGACACCCCTCATGGTTCCCTTCATGGTTCCCTACCAAACACCCTCCATGGCTCCCTCCATGGCTTTCTACCCTATTTGCTTCCCGATTTGCTTCCCTATTTGCTTCCTTTGCGCACATATTAAACTATGTAAATAGCTATTATTTAGTTAGTTTATTAAATTAATTATGAATTAATCTATTATACGATCGCAATAACTAGTGATTAATTCAACATTAGAATGGTAAAATTGAGTGACTGCTATTTGGCTGCCAATTGCGCTGATTGCCCCAAAATCTTTTGTAAGACAGCCAGTGATCCCGTTTTGCCGAAGTTTTGAGCAATAGAGTCAGCAACAACTTGTAGAACCACTAAAAACAACTTGTAGAACGACTGTAGAACGACTTTAGATAGAACGATTCTCTTCAGGGTCACCTGAATCTTCCAGGTGTCGCCAAAAACACTGGTGGGGAATTCTGGTTGGTTGGGTAGAAGAAGGATACTATTTTCTCTAGAGAGATTATCCGAGCTTTATAGCCCGGAACTTAGCTAGCTAAATCGCACCTTTCAGCTGTTCGCACCTATTCTACCTTAGTTGTGGTGGGGATCGTTGTTGGCAATTTGGGAGGATGAGATTTGGAATGGTTGCCCTTGACAGCCTAGTTCTATTAGTCATCCGAAATCTCCATCTCGCGCTTATATCGCCTTTTCCCTTCCCCATTCCAACCTATCGCCAACACAGATTCGTTTGGCAACCCGCAATAAGACATAATATTCAGACCTACCATGGCGCCTCCTATTTCGACATGGCCAACCTCTCGCCAGATGATCGCGTTATTATCGCAAAGCATCCTTTACGCAACTCTCTAGATCAATTACGAGAGCCACTTCGAAAAATAGAGCAGAATTACGAACCGGTTTCTCTCTCTTACGATGGCGCTGTCGATAGTTTCGACCAAGAACCTCAAAAGGCAATATCGCAACTTCTACATGTCTTGCAAGGCCACGAAGTCGCACTTGATCTTCGCTCAAAGACCGAGAACGAAGACATAGCTTCTGAGCTATCCACGCTTTTCAGGCGTGTCCGAAATGGCAACTTCAGCTACGAACACTACCGGGCGCTATCACGACTTGTTATCAGGAAGGCATCGGATCTCGACATCTGGAATGCTGTCCTCAACCTCATCAGCACACTCTCACGGATAACAACTCCCCCATCTCGCCCGTCATTCACATCCTCATACAAGGAGACGCCTTGGTCCTTCAACTCGAGCGGCTTTGCAGACACATCCGAGCACAGAAGTCAGGTCGATGACGCGCTGAAAGAAGAACTCCTCCCAAGCCTCCGACTCGATATCCCTGACCTCGTCAACGCCATCTTCGGGCAGGTCCCGCGACTTGATGAGCTGGCAGAGGAGGTGTTCAATACATGCCAGGAAGGAGATGCACCACTCTACATACACGGCTCCGGTTGGACGAAGTGGCATCCGAGTGCCAAGGAGGAACTTGTACTGGAGTGGCTTCAAAGTCTTATGGCGCGCTTCATGGCCTTAATTCATGAACGTGACTTGCATCCTGCACATTGTCGGTGGATATATCAAGGGCCTAGAGTCTATCTTGACGGATCCACTGCTAAACGGAAGATGGACGTTGGTATTACAGCACATCATGAACAGAGCAAGAGAGGTGATGAAAGAGGTGACGAGAAGATCGATATACCGATCTTCGATTGGGCTCAGATCCTCGTGGCTGGAGAGTTGAAGAGCAATCCCAACGAAGATAGGCAGACTTCAGCATGGCTGGACCTAGCCACGTACGCTCGCGAGGTTTTCCGCACGCAAGACCGAAGGTTCGTTCTTGGATTTACTCTGTGTGGATCTCTGATGCGGTTGTGGCAGTTCGATCGGTCGGGCAGCTCCGGATCTTCCTCGTTCGATATCAACAAGGACGGACTCAAATTCGTTCATGTCATGCTCGGCTATCATCTGATGAACGACGTGCAGCTCGGTCTTGATCCCACAATTCGGCAATCAGACAGCAAGTGTTACGTGGAGATCACTCGAAATGATCAGATCGAAAGACTCATTCTTACGCGGCTCATCAAAAAGCAAGCGATGATTGCTGGTCGAGCGACGACTTGTTGGAAAGCGTATCGCGACGGAGACAAATCGAAGGAATCTCTCATCATCAAAGATTCATGGCAGTATGAGGAACGATCTGAAGAGGGGGAGCTCATCAAGAAGGCAACGGATAAAGGCGTGCAAAACATCGCTCGATACTATCATCATGAGACGGTGCAGATTGACGGGAAGAACGATGACATCATCGAGAATGTACGAAGAGGGTTGATGAAAACATGCGGTCGCAATTCATTCAGACAGAGATTATTCGTCGACTCCGAAGTATCAACCTCGGAATCTTTGGGTTCAAGTCTATCACGCAAGCGATCGTCAAGTTTGGTTCAGATAACGTTGTCACCTAACAAGAGGTCTCGCTCAAGCCGTCGATCAAGGGATTCAGCGACGTCTATTCATAATCGAATCCGTCGACGTGTTATCACTCGCGATGCCGGCAAGACCATTCAAGAAGCGACTTCTCTCGTGGCTGTTCTGAACGGATTGGTTGGGGCTATCAGTGGTACGTAGCGCATCTTGAGCGTCGCGAAGCTCGCTAATGGGTTCCAGGGCACGAATCTCTGTTGGACGCCGGCATTCTTCATCGTGACATCTCTCATGGAAATATCATGCTCACCGAGAAAGAGGATGACGGGTTTCTAATCGACCTCGATCTCGCAGTCAGACTGAATGCCAACACAGCATCTGGGGCACCGAGCAAGACCGGTACGAAGGTGTTCATGGCGATTGGTGCGCTCAAAGGCGAGCATCATAATTTCATGCATGATTTGGAGTCATTCTTCTGGGTGCTATTCTGGATCTGTATTCACTGGGATGGACCTCATCGAAAGCGAAGGATAGTAACAGAATTCAAGGACTGGAACAATAAGTCAATCAAGGAACTTGCGAAGTTGAAGATTGGACTGGTTCTGGAAGATGATTTTAGTAAGGAAATGAAGGTCAACTTCTCTGAATACTGCAAGCCGTTGATTCCTTGCATGCAGGAGCTGTGGAAGGAAGTCTTTCCAGGGGGGAAACGGTGGCTTAGTGAGGATCGAGAACTTTACTTCCGGGTGGCTGATGTTCTCAAAAGAGCAAGGGAGGACTTTGCAGACAAGTTGGCAACATTATAATACCAATCTTTTGATAGTATCATTACGACTTAGTATTACTGAGCGCTCGCTACATTATGGTCGATATCAACTTTCACTTTCTTCGTTCATTGCTATGTTCAAACGAGCGTCGACTTTTCTTATTGACAGAACTGAATCTTCAATCAACATTGCCCAAAGAACTGTTTGAAGCATCGAAGATTGCGGGCACTGAACCATTCATGGCGATCGGTGTTCTCTTCGATAAAGAACCGAGCTACATGCATGACTTGGAGTCGTTTTTTGAGTCCTGTTCTGGGTCTGCATGCGTTGAAAAGGGCCCCTCAGTACACGCCCGCATGTCACGCTAATTCAAAACCTTCACCAGTTTAGAACAGACATTACGGATGACAGAGAACACTTGGGTGACGTGGCAAATTGCTGCTTCACGAGTTACTGTGAACCTTTGATTCCTTGCTTAAGAGGGCTGCATCTGATTTTCTTCCCTTACGAAGTTACGGTACGTATCGAAGAGCAGCCGATCGACTACTTTACACCCAAGTGAAGATGATGCTTGTGCAGCATCGGCGATTCGGGAAGGCCAGCCCCGGGCGCTATTGACGGACAATTAAGCCCGGGGCTAGACTGCGCATGTACTGTACCAGCCCTCGGGCTACTAGAATCTAACCATCTATTTAAACGAATTGTTGACTATGTAGGGTGCTTAGTAGCTCGGACATCTTGCAATGTTGTGGAACAAAAATCCCGAGCATCTTCACTGCTTATTGAGGTAGCCAAGCTATCGAAAGCGTCTTTCACAGTCGTGCGGTCGGCTGATGGAGCTGGTCCGGGCATAATGGCAGTTCAAGCCTTCAATGGATGATATGCACTAAATATTTAGTTTCCGAAACCCAAATTGAAGGTACTCTAAATGGAATATGTGCAACGCCTTAGGCTCCCACATATATCGAGACAAGATGGAATATATAAATCGCTATGAAAGAAGGCTTAGTGTAGAGCTTGAAATCAAAGACGAGACAATTGGAGGTTGTGTGCACCCGGCTGCAGACGCTGCGGCACCTCGTCGCTTTCCGCAGCCTTCCTAAATCATGAATCTTCTCTTCACAAAAGTCTAATGGATTTCTAAGCTCCTTGGCCCCGGTGGTTTCAAGGTATACAGTACCCCGCGCTAAGTCTTCGGCTGCGCTCCCCCAACAAACCACCCCCCACCTGCATTCAAACATTAAACCCTCAAATCAAGCTGGGGAACTCCAACATTTGGGCTATTTATTTAGTAGTATATGAGTTATGATTCCCCAATCAATATTTGGTATGCCAGCCGTTCGCTATGATTACAGCTGCACACCTCTCGGGCATACTGGATATTAGCCCCTCCATTACCTCCTCTCGTAGATTCGCCCAGGCCCTCTGTAAAATCTGGAATAACTGGGTTTCAGCTTCATTCCCTTTACCCTTCAGCGAATCCAGATCCGAATAAACTTTGTAGACCTTCTTCTTTAGTAGGGCTCAGAGATTTTCGATTGGGTTCAAATCGGGACTGTACGAAGGTCACTTCATGACTTCTATACCATTTTCCTGAAATCAAAGCTTCGATTTTCTGACTCTATGTATCGAAGCGTTATCCTGCATGAACACTAGTTCTGACTTTCATATGCCAGTCAAATTGTATTCCAAAATCTGAAGATAGAAGACTGCTGAATAGCCGTGTTTTTTGAATTCGAAGTCTCGATCGAGCAGATATAAATTCGATCTTTCAGAACCTCAAAAAGCTCCTCAAATCATAATGAAAAAGATCTTTTCATTGAGAATTTCCATCACTTTATCTCTATTCCATTTCTGTTTGCGAGTTTCAAACATTCATTCTGATGTTTTACCTGATCCTCGAGTCACGAATGTCTCGTTCGATCAAATGACTTTCCTTCATTGATTCACGATTCAATCTTCATGTGTTTTAGCCCATTTTAATCGAAGCCGAGCAGCTTCAGGTGTTAATTTCGATCGCTTAAGAGCTAGCCAGTGAGAAATTTCGTGAGCTCGTAGTGTTGCGTTGAGAGTTCTCGCGTTCAAATCGATCTCGATGTTCGTTTTCAGCTGTCTCCAGGTGATTTTAGGCTTCGATCGTAACTGACGTGACAGTATTCTAACTGCACGAGGAGTAATTGATATGAGCCTTTCTGATCTGGGTTCATTGACTTCGGAGAGTGTTGTTTGAAGTCTTCTCAAAACGCACTGAACGGTGATTCGCGGAACGTTCAAATTCCGTCCTATTTGGATGGATTTTAGACCTAATTGGGCCTGGCCTGATATTTGACCTTTGGTGAGCAAAGAAAGCTCCTTTCTAGGAGTCTTGTTACCAGAAATTGAAGTTAACGAAGTTCTTCTGAGCATTGTGGATGCAGTTGAAGAAGGTGGATTGTTTTGAAGATACGCGATTTTACGTGTTTTCGCGATCCAGCCGAAGACTTAGTGCGGGGTACTGTAGTAACAACAAGGTTGACCACTGTGCGAGCCAAATTTTGAGAGGTATGAAACCTTTGCTTGGCATCACCTCGGCCAGTACTTCAAGTCTCAGTGTTCGCGGCCATTTCAAAGGTTACTGTGCACCTCAGCTCGCGATCTCGTAAAAGCTAAAAATTGGCGACGACAATCTTCTCTTCCTACAGTGTCTACCGCAAGGCCATGAGAAGATACCCAAGAACATAGGCTAAGATACATGTAGTCACTAGTACTACGCATATGAACTAGAACATTAGCCTACAACTATCCGTTATGGTCGTTTGCCTGCCTGAAAGTTCCAGTTCAGATCATGCGACGTTCCCCATTCTGAAGCATCAGTACTCAGGCTCAAGCTTGATAGAAGATGCAAAGCGGCGTCGTATTGAACATCAAGATTCTGGGTCCACGGTTGTCGACAATCACAAGGGTACCCCGAGGATCACGTTCTATGAGACTACAGCGGCACTTCCCAAGCCATGCAATGGCTCGAATCCAAACGATGATCGACATACGATACAACAGCTAGGACCCGTTTCCACGACTCCCAGCACATGTCCCTGGGAACTTCTACAATTAGTCTATCTTTGTCTCGAGATGTCATCGCTTTATGGAATTCACATCAGTCAACCAAATTCGCAGAGCTTGATTACAGGGATTAAAAAATACTAGGAGCATTGCAGAATCATTCGAGAGTTTCATTACAACTGTTCGGGCTTCAAGACGTTTTGGACAGTGGGGCAGAGTCAAAAAAAACTAAACGGATTGTCTACCAAAGCTTTGTTGGAAAGATACGCGTCTACGCTAATATTTATGGACCCTTGAATCTCTTTGAATCGGTTGATATATTTGCTTCGAATGCTAAAGTGTTCCTGCAAGACTCGAAGCACTGTGACCGCAACATACAGTATCGCAACCCTCACAGAATGTTTTCCGATGGAGATAAGGTTCAGTACACTCAGTCAATGAACGTCACGCAGTCTACCGAGCCTAAAGTTGTAGAGATTCTTGAGCCTCTTGATCTCTTTGCTGATCTCGAGTTTGAGCGAGACCTTGCAGAAACTGAACCATCCGATACTTTAAGGACACCGTTATACTTGTATGTCTATCTAGACTGATGAATTTCCTGAGTAATGCCGTCAAACGATACTGAATAGAGACATCAGAAGCAAGCGTTGACCTTTATGTTAAAAAGGGAACAAGGTTGGTCACTGAAACCCAGCCATAAAGATATCTGGAAGCAAGTACTGAATGAGGACGGCCAAATACGGTAAGAATTCTAGTACTGTCGATACAGACCTTATCTAATGACTAGATATATCAACAATGTGACTGGCGAATCGCAGTTCTGTCCGCCGCCAAACTTTCGTGGTGGAATTTTGGCTGATGCAATGGGTTTAGGGAAAACACTTACTATGCTTGCCTTAATCGCCTCCGACACCCTCAGCCATGCTGGTAGCTTTGGCATCGATAGAGTCGAAACCACTTGCTCTCCGAGTTCTTATCCAGTTGTAAAGACAACTTTGATTGTTGTTCCGTTATCACGTGAGTGGAGTTTGCTATGCGTACTAGAGCAATTACTAATCTTGTGTGTCTCTGGAAAGTTGTGGAAGTATGGGAAAGCCAGATAGAAATGTCAGTTTACGTCTCAGATCGTTCTCGGCATACGTATTGATCATCGCAGGTATATCAAGTCCCAAGCCATGAAATACCTTATGTTTCATGGTAGGAAAAGGATCATTACTACGTATCACACAGTTCTCTCCGAATGGCGGAGAAACTGAGATTTGCAAGCTGGAAGCGGCCAAAGTATCTATAACATCCAATGGCGCCGGGTAATCCTGGACGAAGGTAAAGTGCTGGGTCAGCTGGCGACACAGGCTCAACTAACATCTACAGCACACATCATTCGTGAGAGCTCTACGCTGCTTGCGCAGGCTACGTTCGCCTTGAGTGCGTCCCGACGCTGGTGTGTGACAGGAACACCAATCCCAGAACCGCCTTACCGACCTTTCAAGCTTGTTCAGATTTCTTGACGTTCATCCCTTTAGCGATCCGCACGTTTTCAAAATTCACGTCACACAAAGTTGGAAGAAGCGGTTGGATCCGCAAGCTGTTGCAAGACTAAAGACGCTGGTCAATTCAATAACACTACGCTGACCTAAAGATGTGATTGACTTACCCAAGCGAAAAGACGAAGTCCACCACTTAGCATTTAGTAATGAAGAAAGGAAACTTTACAAGGATACAGTAGCCTGTACTATTAGAAAGCTCGATGCTGTTATCATCGCACCTCATTCAGGGGACTGTTTTAATGCACTTCAATGGATCAATACATTGAGGCTCGTTTGCAATCATGGCCTCAGTCGCAGCTTGCCCAGGGAACGGCAACCAGATGTTTCGTTCTACGATATAGACTGGACTCGGCAAAGGGCTCAATTGGCTTTTGACAGTTTGACTGATGCAGCATTGGCATACTGCTCTCACTGCGAACAAGATCTGTCAGCTAATGTTTTAGAAATCTTGGAATTTGACCAGACCTTGATTGATGAACCTCGACTCTCAGAAGGCTTGCGTCTCTTGTGCTCGTCCTCTTCGAACTAATACCCAACTCAGACGAACGGTTTCTGCAGGTCTGTCATCACCTTCCAAGATGTTTGGCAGCCAGACCCTCGACCAGCGTTGATACGCCATGCTTGACCACTATAGCAGAGATCGCTCCCACGGCTGCTTCAACCAAGATCAATGCTTTGCTGGTTGATCTGTCACAGCGTGCGACTGGTGAAAAAAGGTAGAGTTACGCGCTGGTCTCTGGTCTCTTATACTGACGATGCATAGTGTCGTGTTTTCCTACTGGACTAAAACATTAGATCGGATTGAGTTGGAACTCAAACAAACATCAATCTGCTACGTCAGACTCGATGAGCAGCTAGCGCCATCAAAGCGATCAGCTGCCGTCAAGGAATTTCAGGGAAATCCAGAAATTCGAGTTTTTTTGGTCTCACTCTCGTGCGAAGGCGTTGGGTACAAGATTGTTCTTTGTCTTTGGGAAATGAATTGCTAATCATCGTCAAGGTTGGATTTGACGGCTGCGTCAAGAGCCTACATTATGGAACCGCAAGTAAGTAGCTTTAAGAACATTTCTCTTGGTATACGAGGACACGAGGGTAGAAAGGCATATAGATATATTTGACTGAACTATCTAGTAGGTAGAGCATACGGGATGAAGAAGGAAGGAAAGAAGTGGGCGAAGGGTAAATACCCATCCACTAGCGCCGGATCAATGCGGAGATTACTAACCACAGGGGTAACAGTACCGTTCCCTGTTTCCAACATTTCCAACAATTTCTTATAGTTGAATCGGAAGGAATCAGCGTTGTGAACGTGTTCATGACTACAGACTCCATATGCGTCTCTTAACAACCCATGTTTCCAACTCGAGGCAAAACCACTAACACGGAACCCTCTAGTGGAATCCCATGGCCGAAGAGCAGGCTCTGGATCGTATTCATCGACTCGGACAAACCAAGGATGCAGTTACCGTTCGATACATCATCAAAGACTCATTCGAGGAGGTAGATACGTAACTTCAACATTCATGATGGCTTTGCTGACCAGATTTAGAACGTAATAGCCCTTCAAAAGAAGAAAAAAGATCTCGCTGAACTCGTTTCCTTCCGCGGTCCGCTGGTCGAGGCGCAAGTGAGTCAATCTAGACTTCAGGTCAGTATATTGTACAATAGTAGATCGTTCCTATGTCTTTCCTCTAACAATAGATTAGTATCTGAGATCCTTGATAGGATGACCCTAACTAGGCCCTAGAAGTCGTAGCCGTGATACGGATGATGACCTTTGAAGGGGTCAAGACAGAAATTTCTTTTTCGTCGATCGATTGTCCCGCTTTTGGCAAATTTTCATTAGGTCCTTGGTTATCCTCATCAACCGCTGATAAGATAGTCAACACTAGATTATCGAAGATACTTCCCAGTACTACTAGAACTAGTCAGGAGAGGAGAGTTCGACAGGAGTTTCGCTCAAGCTAAGATGCTCTGTTTGCCAGTTGTAGGAAGCAGAGCACTAACGAAGAAGCTAAGAATCAAAAGAACTATACATATAGCACTTTTCACTTTTGTTCCTTTTTCACACTCGTTCGACTCGGACCGCAGGAAACGTATTGTCAATTAACAATCCTGAACCAGAAGACTCGAACACTCCAAAACAAACATCCCACACCATCTTCGATCGAACTATACATACCACAGATCTCACCTTCAGGCACAAAAGATCTTGAACCTCCACTGAAACACCCGGACTTACGTGCCAAACCAAAGGACGGCACCAGACTGTCTTTGGTAGCATTACCTGATATGATTTTTAATATGTAGGGAAGTGTGAAGTCGGCTATGGGTGGATTTCGATGCCAGTTTGGCAATGGCTTACGTCCTCGCTCTAAGCGGTCCAGGGCATAAAGAGGATTGGAAAATGATTGTTTATTTCCAGCTATGGCTTGTTTCTCGCATCAATCAAGTGCCCATACCACAACCCCAACTTTCCCACGTTTTCAACGCATCTCCACCCTAGCCTTACCCATCTACACCATCTAATATCAACATCCCAGATACTGTCTCTAGATTTTCTTCTTCTGTGCACCTGGAAAGCTGTCATTTCTTATCTCAACCCGTGAATTATATTTGCTTTAACAAGAATCTTTCCCTATTGCTGTGTGAGTAGTAAAAAAAATTGAAATACTTTCAAATAAAGTTATTTCAATTTTCGTCTGTTCTTCGAGTTACTGCTTTCTTTTGAATGAGAACTGTTGACAAATTTCATTCCAAATGTTTATCAACATTTAAGATTAAAATTCATCGTGAGTTATTAAAGAACTCGGACTTAATTTAAAATTGAAAATAAAGTGTTACAATCATTTCTTGAAAGAAATTTCACGTTTGTGACGGGACGAATAGCCATGATACTGTCTTTTTAAGATTCGATAATCGATAGAACCAGCATGATCTGCGCTCCTGCAGGGTCGGTGGCGTTGAAGCTCATTCGTTGCACTCCATTACCCATTATCAGCCATCACGAGATACGTACTATGTGGTAGGTACTTTCGTAAGCCTCCTCTGCCTTCTCCAAGGCATTTTGAACTCAAAAGTCTTCTGGCTTCAACTAAGACTACTGCTGAATTTCCACAACTGGCTGGCAATTTCCCCACGAGCCCGCATTGGGCGTTGGGTTGTTTGTCGTGCTTCTGACAACTGCTTCCCTAGAGTTTACATCGACTGAATAGGATCAAGGCCTAAGCCTAATGTTTCTAGGTCGAACATAGTATTGAACAGGCAGAAAGTATAAGGTATCCCTTGAATCTGCCTGAAGCAGCGGTTCAAAGCCTTATATTCCGTACGCTGCGTCTGTTCCTCAGTCATCTCCATCTCTGTCCGATTTCCTCAATATTGTAATTGTTCTCTGGCACCTCGACCTCTAGCTAACACAGTCTTCAATATGAAGGCAACTTTCTTGACTGTGCTTGCCATCGTAGCCGACGTCATCACAGCTCAGTCCTGGTAGGTCTCGCTGGGGCACCCCTTTCAATCTCGTTTTGAGTGCCTATTTCTAAATCCATTTTAGCAACCAGGACAACTGTCTCGTACGTTCCTGACAGCCCGATCGGAACATTCTCTAATAAGAACACAGCGAGCACTCAGCCAAGCCCCTGCTGAAAATTCCGCTTTTTGTTCCTCGTACACACAATCGGCTTCCTACCCTGGTACCACCAATACCGAGGTCGCATTGCAATGCCAGACGTCCTCGTCTCGGATCTCTTCAGCCTGCTCTTGCTATGTCACTAGCACACCCCCTCCATCTTCAACGACGTCCTCTACCCCCCCCACCTCCACCTTCAACGACAACCTCTACCCCCCCACCTCCCCCTCCAACCTCAACACCCTGTGCTAAAAACGTCTGCTTCTCAACCCATTTCAACAGCCAATCAGTCCCATACGGCGACGTCGTCTGGATCAGCGCCGCTTTCAAACCAAAATTCTCCAGCGCCCAAGCCGACGTCAGCTTCACCAATTCCAAGCTAACCTTCAACGGCGCCTCTAGTTCCACCATCCCCCCAAACTCGTATGTCCACCTCGACTCTTCTCTCCAAACCTGCGGAACCGCCAAATACGCAAACGGCATGTTCACCGCCGCCGCACCGCTCCGTGGCTCCGGCAGCACGTTCTTGGCCGCTGTCAGCGTCCCTGTTCCAGCTGGCACCGACTATGCAAATGCTCAGGTTACGTGGTGCGGCGATGTTACCGCGCCGGGGGAGATTGATGTTCAGATCGCCGCCGCCGTCTACACGTCCTGCGATGAGTCTATGGCGTATCCTGAAGCTTGTGAGACGCACACTAACTACCATGCTGGCGTTCCTACGGGTTGCTTGAGCAGATTGGTGCCTGGAGGGACGGGAGGTGGTGGGAGCAATTTTTCTGGATCGCTGTCTGCGACATATGCTGTGTGCAAGGCTAGCTAGGTTGTTATTCGAGAGGTCGAACCAAAAATGGGATGAGAGATAGAAGCGATGTGATTGCAGGCATCTGTTTGAATTAGGAATAAGCATCTAAGCACCCGACGGGGATTTCCGAATTTGATCTACAGCCATTCAAGCTTCTGGTGGTGTATAAGCCGGACTCGAAAAGTACAGCAAATCTCTTTCTTTCAAAATAATAAGCGCCAACAATGAATCGTTATTCGTTTTCTTTCCGTTTTTGTACGACGGTTCATTGTGAACTTCGGAACAAAATGATTTTCCGGAAAATCGGAATCCTTGTAGAGGAGGGTTGCAGTCGTACGGAGGTATCATGTTCAGACTATAATCACTGACAAAGCGATCATCCTCGATCCTAATTGGGTGCACCTTGCACGAGAGACAAACGAAACCCCAAGGGACATTGCATCCACGGTCCTCGGCTTCAGACAGTGTGCTATTCTCCCCCAATTTAGTATACTGTGAAGCCCCAGGTGGCGGGATCTTTCGTTGTTCAAACAGTCTGTACGGTGAGTCTGTATGGTATGTATTATCGCAAACCCAAGCGTACGATGACGGGGTCACTTTCAATCAAGGCTCCAGTCGACGCTCGATGTCACAAACGTTTTCTGAGAGATAACCCTATGAGGAAGCGTCTTCCAAGCCGTCGGAGTAACACTGCCGTCTTTCTTCCCCGTCACCCGGCTCTCCTCGTCCAACGTGGCCAGCAGCTTTGCATAATGCCTTGCACAGGACCGGGTGGTATCGTGATGGCCGCCGAGTTCCTTCTCGTAACCGGCGCAGGCTCGCTCGTAGAAGGCGATCGCGTCGTCGTACAGCTTACGGGTATGCAGGGAGTGGGCGATGTGATAGACGCTGGTCAGTGTATGCACATGGTATGGTCCTAATGTCTTCTCATAGCCATCTAACGCTCTGCCGTGCATCACATCTGCCTCCACGTATTTTTTTTGGCGGGTTAGGACAGCAGCGAGGTTGCTGAGGCTAGCTAGGGTATCAGGGTGCCCTGGGCCGAACGCTTCTCTTCCCTTCAGTGCTTGCCGATGCATATCTTCGGCCGCCTCGTACTTGTCTTGTTCTTGTAATAGTTCTGCGAAGTTGCTCATGCTCGTCAAGGTGTATGGATGATGTGGCCCATGACTTTCTCTGTATCGCGCCAACACTTCTTGGTTCATTATGGTGGCTTCCTTCCACTTGCGTTGCGTTTGAAATAGCCCCGCCAAATTACTTGCACTCCGTAGTGTGGATGGATGATGGATTCCTAATGTCACCTTCTGACAACCCCATGCCCTTTGCCACAGCTCCTCAGCCTTACCATAACAGCATTGACGGTATAGTACGTCCGCTAGGTTGCTTGCGCTCGTAAGTGTATCCGGATGTTGCAGTCCCAACACCCGTTCTCTCTCTTGCAATACCTTTCGGTTCATCTCTTCAGCAGCCTTATATTTCCCCCGACTCTGCAGCACGGAAGCTAGCTTGCTCATGCTTGTCAATGTGTCTGGATGTTGAGCTCCTAGTGCCCGCTTCCTACCTTCCAGCGCCTGCCGGTAAAGTTGTTCAACTTTATCGTACCTGGCCTGAAACTCTAAGATTGACGCAAGATCATCAACACTTGTTAATGTATCGGGATGTAGTTTTCCCAGAACCTCTTGTCTCCCCTCTAACGCACGTCGGCTCAGTTCCTCAGCCTCCTCATATTGTGCTTGGCTCCGTAACACGTTCGCCAAGTTGTTAATGCTCGTTAAGGTGTCTTCGAGTAGCGGTCCCAACCTCTCTCTTCCTTCCAGTGCATGCCGATTCATCTTTTCCGCTTCCTTATACTTGCCTTGGCCGTGTAGCACCAATGCTAAGTCACTGACGCTCGTCAGTGTATCTGGATCTTCCATCCCCAACACAAGTTCTCTACCGTCCAATGCTCGTCGGCTCATTAATTCGGCCTCCTCGTCCTTGCCTTGACACTCAAGTACAACAGCTAAGTTATTCACGCTCGATAGCGTGTCCCGACTGCTTGGCCCTAGGACAGCTTCTCTCAACTTAAGATCACGGCGAGCGATGCCTTCCGCGGCACGATAATCTCCGCTGCTTCGGAGACACCAAGCAATGTTGTAAAGTAAGGTCCATTGTGCCTTTTCATGTCCATTAGGCAGATATGGGGAAGCTAGTATGTAGTGTGCATGAGGCAAATATAATGTCCATTTTGCCCTATTCTCATGATGCCCCTTTGGGAAGATCTCCGCTAGCCGGTCAAGGGTGATTCCAGACCAGATTGTCAGTTGACCTCCGTCTTTCGGATCGGTTTTCAACCAATTGCGCGTGGCCAAATGTACCAGTCCATGAACATCATAAGAATCACTGCAGCCGTGTAAAGTAGTGCGTTGATTGATAAACGAAAATGCTTTTAATGTCCCCAGAGCCTTGTTCATTTTGAGTGTTTGCTGCGGAGGAAGGATGGATACCGGAATGTCTCGTTGACTGACACATGACATGAACGCCAGATACTCTGCAGCTAGCGGATCCTCGAGTTTGATTTGATTGAAAGATATTAACCAGGTAGTTGCCACCGGATTTTTTGCACTCTCATATCTGGCCTGAGCTTTAAAATTTTCGCTAAGAATGCTGATCATGTTCTCCTCGCCCTCTTTGTAAAGGGCTATGTATTTACATATTTCTATTTGGTTCTTGCTTATGAAAGCTGCGGCTTGTGCAATGGCAAGTGGTAGACAGGTAAGCAGGTCGAGGAGTTCAACTGTGGCCATATTATCATCCATCGAATCTTTCGATACTAGACCGACTTTCAAGAGAGTCTTAGCCTCGTCTAAACTCATCTTCTCAACAGCGATCACAGTCTCTCCAGCCTGATCTCCGACCAGGTCGATAGCAACGCCCATCGTACGAGTCGTAAAGATAATTAATCCCTGGCTACTTTCTGGAAGATACTTATCTAAAGGGAACGAATAACTTTGATCGTCTTTAGAGAATAGCGTAACATCGTCAGCATTGTCTACTACCATGAGCCACTTTCTTAGACTCTTCCGACTTAGCTCATCTTTAACCAATTGCTTGACATCTGCCTTCTTGTCATTGATCCCAGGTATCTGTAGGGTTTGGCCTATTTTCAGATACGCCTGTTCGAAGGCGGAAGAGTCATTCGCCGGCACCCAGAAGACTGCTGATTCCGAAGAAAGCTCTTTCATCCTATAGGCAATTTCCAAGGCGATCTGCGTCTTACCTACGCCTCCGAGGCCCACTATGGCAATACGCTGGAAATGGTCTTCCGTCTGGATATTTAGGCTGAGTTGCTCGAGCTGGGAATTGCGACCGACGAAATTCTTGTTCCTTCCGAAAGGCAGAGGCAAATGTGACTCGTGTATGACTGTATTCAGATTAGCAGTATTATCATTATATCAGCTTGCTCGATTTGTACCTTTCCGCGCCTCTTCGTTAGCATAAACCTACAGATTGTCAGATTATATGCTTTAAAGAACTTATAAAATTTTCAAATTTAGGTCGGTGCTAGCGTTGGACAATAGTTTGCTTAAAGGATGTCTTGAGTGAATGACGGAAGGAATAGTGTCACATTAATCCACCCAGAACCGGGAGTCTCTGCATAATCAATGAGGTTACGGACGAACTTTCATTCTGTTCTCAAATTCAGGACATGCACTGTCGTAAGTAGTCAGCCCACTAAACGCCTCTGCTATGTGTTTTAGGACCAGTCTTCCACTAACAAACTTTGCTTCTGCTTCAGAGTCAAAGTACAATCGCGTAAACGAAATTTCTGATCTAGCGAAACCAAGTAGCGGTCTGTAGCGGCCCCGATAGCACCTTCTTCCTTGTACTCGAATAAGCCCACGTTTTGAAGTCCCTGTTGGACATTAAAGCGGAAATAGCGACCCTCGGCAAACAGGCCTCTGTGCTGCGATATGAAGAGTTCAGCGGTCCGCTCGGTTTCAGTTACAATTTCGACCAGGGTTTGTGATAAGAATTGCATAGCCCCATCCTTCATAGATGTCACTCCAGGATCACCAGTACCTATGGACACAATGCACTTGATCAACGGCTTCAGTTCACCGCTGTCCGGTGACCAGATGTTCATGGCCTCGTTCCATACCTCAGATATCGGATTGTTCGCTCCTAGTGCGCCATCGGCGTACTTACGAGTTCCAATTTTTACAGGATCGAAGAAGGAAGTTGCAGCGGATGTTGCCAAGGCGGCCTCGCAAATTGTGGCACCATGGTCGTCAAGTTCGTCGGCGACCTTGTAGCTCTTGAGACGAACAATCTCTTTGGTTTCATACGCTGTTGCGCATACGAAGCTGTACTTCTATTAGAGTGCCATCCTTAATCACACGATTTGCTCACATTCTGCAGCCTCGGTCCTTCCCGTTATTCAAAGGTTCAGATATGTTCAGGTCTCGAGCCTCAATAGTTTGTTTGACAGCATTCTCAAGGACTGTAGAGTCAAAGCGTCCTTTGATTTTTCCCTTAAAAGTCAAAGGCAGAGAAGACTTTTCAAAAACGGTTTTCAACAATTGTGTGTATCCAGTGATGCATTCATCGACATCCATCTCGAGTCGTCCAAGCATGATCGCGATTAGGCTGACAACTGATTAACACTGAGTTCGATGGTCAAGTCACAGATAGTTACCCTCCAGTACTTGTGCCACCAATTAGGTCGAATATTTCGCAAGGCTTAGCTTTTGGTAAAGGTATCGGCATCGCCTGTCGCTCATCGTTCAGCTTTGTCATGAGACTTTTCAAGATCCGCAAGGACGAAAGCCCACGAACTCCTCCGCCATCTGAACCATTCAGGAAGTCAGTATACTGGAAATAGACACGATCAACACTCTGTCTGCGAACCTAAGGAGAGCAAGCAAAGACCAGTCTTATCAAGTGGGTTCGAGCCACCTCCGTGTGTTTGAGCTGTCGTCTGGGTGGACTGCATTATCACAAGAAGCGACAGAGAGACAAGTCGGTGATCCCAAAAGAACGAATGGAATTGTTGAGGTTTGGAGCATTGATGCCGGAAGGGGCAGATATCGACATGGAAATGATGGAATGTTCAGCCGCAAAGTTAGTAAGGCAATCTAAGCGTGGACCCTACAGGTCCTTCCTGCAGCGGCAGGAAGGACCTGTACACACGTTGAAGGGCCCCACTGGCCCGTAGCTCGCTAGTGTTGCGACAACTGTTATGCGCAGTAAAGCAAGTCGCATTTAACTAGCACTCAACAAGCAGTGTCATAGAGTGTTGGAAATAGGGGAGATGGTAATCTCCCCCTTCATAGGGCTGGTAGGGCTGGGGCCCGCTAGTAGAGTTTTCACCTGCCAACTCCTAGATATTCTACAGTCAAAGCTCTATGGGAATTCCGAATAACGGAAACCTGGCCATAACGGAGACACGGTCCGGATTCCACCAAATTTAGGTGGGGCTAACGGAAAATCTCCATATAACGCAACCGGAACCCTATTGAATTATTTTTTGGTGAGGTTCGTTATATCAAATGTCTACATTAAACTTACCCATCGGCGCCCCCCCTCCCAAACGCCCATGGAAACCTATTCAAAACAGTCAACGAAAGGCCTTACGGGCCTGGTACCATGATGACTCTAATCAGGTCTCGATGAGGCGCTCCAAATTGGAGGCCTGCAGTCGCTGGTGGCAACAGATCTACGGTTATCACCTCAACAACTCCACCGCTAGTGAAATTATCAGTGTCAAATGGGCCCGGCTGAACAATGAAGCTATATGAGAAGCAGCAAACCTTACTTTCAACCGAATGCTCAGAATTCATGAAAGGAAGCTTTTAAAGCGTCATATGGAGGAGAGCTTGAAGCAGAGGGATTTGGGGGACTGGTTAGGGAAGGGGGTAGGGGATGGTAGGTCCGTAGATTTGGTAGGGCCCATATAGGGGTGTTTATATAATAAATATCTATAACGGATAATCTCTATATTACGGAACGGAGGAGCCGATTTACCACCTCCGTTATAGGAAGCTTTGACTGAATGTAGCCTCCTAACAGCTTCAACCCCATATACTAAATGCCCCATATGACCTCGTATTCCAACATAGAGACATTCCCGCCATGCATACTATATGTCCTGGAAATCTCAGCAACGTGTATTAAAGATACAACATGATCTTGACGCGAAAAATTTGGTAGTGAGTACATTCCGCGTTTCCAAGCGCCGGGGTGATGCGGGCGCGTCTGCTCACCAATCTAAGGGCTTCGAGGTAGGCCCCTTATAATGATTGGCGGAACTTCTTCTCGTCCTTGACCAACTTCTTCTCGTTCGAGGTGCACGTGCGGGTGTCTTCCTTGTCCGCGGCGCAGGTGCATTAATTCGAGGGGCGGGGGTTCATGAACTGCTAGACCATATGGCCTTTCTCGTCTTTGTGTACCATGCCTTCTTCCATGAGATGCTTCGAGTCCTGGTCCGCTATCCGCAAGAGCTTCGTCTGAATATATGCTTTCTGTCGCCCGCTTCCGCAACCAGAAAATACCATAGGCAATAATAGAGATGAACGCAAAGAGAGCGACGAGGACGATCGCTATTATAGCGTTTTGTCGAACCATTTTGCTCAAGAGCTTTTTCAACTTGTGAAACGGGCAATAAGTGTGCACGATTCAGACCGGCACCAGCAACGATGAATGCATAAACAGATGTCGAAGAGCTTCTTGTTCTCATCAATCAATTCTCGCATGGTACAACGATTTGCAAATGTTTCACAGGTTCGCAAGATTCGTGTTTGAAGTGTGGGCACAACCTGAACGCTAATGAGACTGATATGACCTGATGGTTCAAGAGATCTTTCAATAAACATAAAATGCAATTGAAATACAACACTTAATAAACACAATAAGATCTGGATTACCATATAATAATTGACATCAGTGTGCACGAGTACCTCGCTTAACAGTGTTGCTATAGCAACCTATCCTTGCAAAACTAGGTGGGCATGTGGGGTGGGCCGAATACACCCCCCCCCGGCGGAACCTGAAATTTCTATTGCACCTCACTCGGTTACACAACAAATTTAGGGAGCTTTTATACTTCAGCTACGCTAATGCAAGCCACCAACTAAAGGACTTTTAGTGTTTCTCTTCCAGTTGCCATAGTAAATCGCGGAGATTATCGGTCAATCTCGCTGTCGCCAAATTATGAAGGCATGAAGATATAGAGTCAAAAGTTCAATAGAATTTTGTATTTTTGTATAACATCATTTCTAACGTCACCCACCCACCCCTAGTGATGCCGCCGCCGTTTTTTAGGCGAAGCTCCGGGCAGTAGGTGTGTTATACCATAGGGAGCCAGCTCCCTCAAGCGGTCTTCAGTGGTCATGGGCAGATTGCCCTCCTCCAAATACTCCTTTGCCTCATCGAGCTCATCGTCGTCGTTTTTATCTAAGTCTTCGCTTGCTAGCCAATTAACGTAGGCCTTGTTCCGCTGATCGGCAAGTTCCTCAGCAGCTCGCTCCGCCTTCCTCTTCTGTATAGCTTCGTCTTTCTTTAACTTCTGAAGCGTAGCCATTGCTTCTTTCACCCTCTGTCGCCAGATAGAATCATTACCGCTGCCTTTTCATGCTTTTGACCGTCAGAATCGACATCAAAAAAATTGAGCATCTCAACTCGCTGACATAAATTCGCTCAGAAGACTTATTCCGAACCCACGCGTTATCGATGAAATCTCAGTGTACTGTCAACTCTTCCGCTGTCAGATTCACTGACTTCGTCATTTCAAACAGCTGACGTCGCTTAACTGCTAGATTCGCCGGCGTATGAAGCAATGTGAGCATCGATCTCGCCGATGAAATCGGAATTGTGAGAGCGGTGAAGTTGAGGGGGGCAGCGACAGCAGAGTCAGCACAGTCCGAAGCGAAGGAAGTGGATTTGAACATGTTGACGATGTTGACAGTGAGGTGCTATAGTGGTTATGGTGGTTAACGACAGGAAGGTCAAATAAAAAAGTAATAGAAGAATTGACAGTGGAAGGAAACGGGAAGGAAAGAAATAGGAAATGAGGTGTGGGAACGCGCGACGCGTCTCCTTTGTTTACATACTAACTTGTATGGCAAGTATAGGAGAAGCCCCAGGCCTTCCCTGTGTAGTGCCTCTTGGCTTGCATTAGCGTAGCTGAAGTATAAAAGGTACCCAAATGTAGTAGACAGTTCAAGGGCCTACATATGACCCTGAACAACCTTCCCACGGTGAATTGCAAAGCCCAAACAGTAATTTTGCACTGTTCAAAGAGCTTCGACTTCGCTGTTTCAGCACCTTGAAACGCTGCAAACAGGCCTGCATCCGTTTGAATGAAAGGAGGTGTGACAGCACGTCCACTTCGCTGCTCTTCACCTCTTGCCCTTGTGAGACCTCGACCCCGACCCCGACCCCGATCCAGACCCTGCCTCTGCTTCACCCCCTGCTGTTGCCCTTATTGTTCCGCCTCCGTCAGTACATGCTCATGTTGTGGAAACTCTCTTTGTGTAGAACCTTCGAACTCTTGCTGACCTTTAACGTCTCGCAAGTTCTAACACATTCTAACCGGCACCTTCCATCACCTTCTAGGCAAACATCTTCTTTGTGTTTCAACCCGTTCCTTTTGGGCCTAGCGTAAGCTATGAGCACTACCTTACATAGTGTTCCCCGTATCTTCTTTCTTCTGTATTCTTAAACTCCTAGTTATAGCTACCTCTATTAGATCAAACATTCCACCCACGGTTCCACAGGTTGAATTCTAGGCACGGTCCCAACAAGTTGTAATAAAAGCGAAGAACTGATATATCAAATATTAATTGAGAAATTATAAATCATATACTATCAAATAATTAGTTTAAATATTAAAGTTTTTCAGCTTGATTTTAAGATTTCGTAGTCGAAGACTTAGTGCGGGGTACTGTAGAGGTCTCGGCATCCGTTGAGTCCCGAGCTCGGCACGCTCGGGTTCATCCTCTAAACCCTAGAATACCCTACCCGTTAGATTGACCCCCGGATCCAAACCCTACCCGCGAGTCGGGTAGGGTTTGGTTTCTAAGGTTTCACCCTACCCCAAAGGTCACACTACAGACCTATAACATAAGGTATATTACTAATTATTGAGTACATTTGCTTTACTATATCAAAATCAGCCCAATCAGGCCTTCACAGCTTCATCCCACAATTAGCCATATCAGTAACTGATCATTACTGAATACTCACGTGGAATGTGGGGCACCCATGCCCTGTGCACTTCCCATCCCGCTAGCGCTGTAACATCTTACTTGGTTTCGACAGTTTTCACATACTGCCCAAGTAATCCGATTGCCATAGCGCCCCCAGCGCTCCAGAAGCCATTTCCGAACCACCACTTGCAGCTCTCAGGTTGTTTGAGCTGGACTTTCTGGATCATTAGACCCAAACTCGTCACTGTCCCTGCGACCGACGAAACGAAGTATACTAGACCCATGTCACTCAGCATACCGCCCACTGTCAGGAGACATAATATTGTAGCTAGAAAAATCCATAATAGCCTCTTCGCAGATTGATGATATAGTACTGCCATACTTTTGATTCCGGCTTTGATGTCGTCATCAAGGTCTTGGTGTGCATAGATGAAGTCGTATATGACCGTCCACATGGTGCTCCCGAGGAACAAACAGCCAATAGATGCCGTGATCTTGGTAGTCTCAAAGGGATTTACACCCATAGCCACTTCCCCCATGACAATACCCCAGGCCAGTATTAGGCCAAGCATGACTTGCGGATAGTGAGTGACCCGCTTTGCGAACGGATACATGCCGGCACCGATAACCGCAGGGAGTGCAAACATGGCACAGGCCGGAGGAATCGGGAGCAAGCAAGCTGCAGCCGCAAGAGACTGGGTGGCTGCGAATATCATTGCAACAGGCTTGCTCACTGCGCCGCGAGGAATTGGCCGGTAGGCTGTTCGAGCAACAAGACGGTCGAGGGGCGCGTCTATCAAGTCATTCCATATGTGCGCGGCGTTGGAGTAGAAAAAAGATCCAAGGAAGAGTATGAGATTCGTGTTGAGGACGTGCGAATAGTCTGAGCCACGGAGGCTGGCGGCGTGGAGCGTGCCGAAGAGGTGAGGAAAGTAGATCAGGAATACTGGAGCAGGGGAGACCAGTCGAGCGAGCTCGATATAGGGGACCAATGAAGAAGGTAGGTAGGATATCCAATTCCTTGAGCGAGACTTGGACACATTCTCGACTGTCCGCTCCTTTGAAGCCATCTTAAAATGACAATGCTATTGCGACGAGGTCAATGTGACGGGGTATGAAATCCCTCCGCAGAGAACCAATTGGCAGATTTGCTAAAAAGAGTGTCGTATTCGTCCGCCGAGTTGAAGTAGGTAATTGTGGGTCTTAACTCTCGTTCGGATCGACCACGCCATCTTCTCGAGTGGACGGCGTGCGAGCGGACCACCATTCTACTTAAAGTGGCCATGCATGCGAGGCTTGCCCAGGCTCGCTCTATGTCCTATCGCGTATGGATTTCTGCAGCAATCATAAGCATTATGCCGGAAGACTTTCGGACACCAATTAGGTTGATATACCTTACAAAGCACCGCTCGGGGCCAACCCCTTAGCGCCCAGCGTCGACAGTTTTCCGTTTAGGCAGCAGTTTAGGTAGCTATCTAGGCAGCACGCTTTCAATTGGCAGTTGCCTGAACTTTCCGTTTTTGTCGGGTGTTGGCAGGCTTTCAAACTGACAGAAACTTTCAAGAAACACCCCTGATGAAAACACGTTCTTACCAGGTAAGTAATATTACAATAAAGTAAGTAACATACAATACTTGCTTTAAGAGTACTTCTTTATTAACATGATTTCTTTAAGGCTTGCCAAATCCCACTGTCATATCTCTAGCTAAGCCATGTCGGGCACGATAATCATAACTGGAGCTAATGGATCGCTTGCTATCCCGGCCGTCCACTATCTTCTGGCCAACTATCCTGGGTACGGCGCCGTATTGACAGTTCGCAACGCATCAGATGCCGACGCCCACACCAAGAAGCTGCGCAAGACACTGGCGCAATTCCCCGACGCCAAAGCCTCGATTTATGAGCTCGACCTTGCCAATCTCTCCGACGTGCACACTTTTGCGAGCACAATTATCACTGAAGTCGCTGAGGGCAAGATCCCACCTCTTGCTAGCATCATCTGTAACGCCTACTACTGGAACCTAGTTGACGCTGCAAAGATTACTGGAGATGGTTACGAGAGGACTTTCCAAGTCAATCATATCTCCCACACGGCACTAGTCCTACGACTCCTCGGCAGCTTTGGCTCGCATGGCGGCCGGGTGGTGCTGTTCTCCAGCGATGCCCACTTCCCCGGCAAAAATGGCCTCGAGAAGTATCCGCCCAAAATCCCTAATGACTTGGACCTGCTAGTGAATCCAGCTGTGGATGAACCGTCCGACAATTTCGGGCGTGGCTTTCAAAGATATGCTGTTTCGAAGCTGGCGGTGGTCATGTGGATGTATGCTTTGAACCGGTACTTGGAAAAGGTATGGATCAGTTGCCAACATTCCATGGGGGTTCGCCAGGCGCGTAGCTGATTAGTAAAAGGATCCAAAGATGGGGAACATCACAGCCGTTGCTATCAACCCAGGCAACCTTAGCGACTCACGAGCGCTGCGTACCAATACCCCTCGAATGCTCGTCTACTTGTCGTGGCTAGTCATTCAACCACTACGTTTCATTCTTCGCTTTAAGGATCCTACAATGCGTACCGTAGCTGAAGCCGGCGCGGATGTTATTAACCTCGCAACGAATAACGCTCATCCGAAAGATCGCGGCTACTTTACCCTTCTCAACCCGGACGCCAGCTCTCCAGACAGTATGGAGGAGGAGACACAGCAGAAGCTGTGGGGGAAGAGTATCGAGTGGGCTGGTATCAGCCGTGAGAACACTGCGCTCACAGTGACCTTTGAATAGTTGAAACTGCACTTGAGAACGGTCGAGACGTCAGTCTTACGGATGAACAAACTTTGATTGTTTCGAGGTTCAATTGTACCCTCTAGGCCCGAAATTCCATAAGCCATGACCATATCTGGTCGTAAGTAGCAGACATGCTCTTATCTGATTGCGTCTTCAGTAGTGTCAGGGCTCTTATCTATCATACTAAACAAAATCACGCAGGTAGGTGGATTGAACGTGTGCAGAGAGATTCTCTGTTCATGTTCTGGTCCTCACCTGTATTCAGCTGCTGCTGCCTAAATAATAATTGCAGTAGTCGTTGCACTACAGTGCGTTATAAGCCTTATTTGGCAGTGTGCCTTGGCCGTTTCCAAACAGTATTACCATTTGAAGAACTTGTCGCGATGAGCTTCTTAGGATAGCCTCTATTATACGTTATCTGGAACTTGCTCTTTGCTCAAATGTTGAATGCCTTGCCTCGCAAAGCCTGCTTATTATCAGATATTAATCTGGAACTTTGCCTTCGAGTATCACTCTATCTTCGCACGAGCTGCGAACCTTTTCTGGAAATATGATGTCTTCATTTTCTCGCACGCCTTTTCCCAGTCGGTCGTCCATTTCCTATAGAATGGGGTGTATCCTAGCATCCCTCCTAACCATTGCCCGACTGAAATCCCAACAAGTCTCGACAAAGTACGACCGAATGGCACCCACCAAGGAACCGACATGTATGACCCGCCAGCGTCGAAAGTCTGAGAAACGTCTGAGTCGAGATGCCCCATCGTATCGATTCAATGAAGGAAACGTCTGGAGCCTGTCACAACTGCCTCATATCTATGAGATCGGGATAAGTCAGCACGGATGCTAAGAAAAGGTATTGATCTGATAAACTAAATCTATCTGACATCTACTGATATTGTGAAGATAGTGCGAGCGCTAGGACGTCAGCGTTCCGTCTTTTACAAGACTTCCGCATAGCTTCCGCATCAGCCTTTGTCTACATTAAGTGACCTATGATAATGATGGAGCTACCAGATCCTATTTTTTTTGATCCCTATGAACGGAAAAGGCCAAGCCTTGCGGTGTGAATCTGTCAGAGGCAAGCTTTCTACCCTTGGAACTAAAACGAGACTCTGTCTAGGTCTGCTAATCCTCACCAATTGAGATTGGGGCGTCAACAAGCCACCTACACCTGGGCTGCCATGCATAGCATGTATGCGCAGTCATTCAAGTAGGTTTCGATCGGCCTTAAGATGTAGAGCAAAAACCGTATTCGTTAAATATGCACCTCATTACAGCGTTCGCCTAGGTTGGTACCCAGCCGGGGGGGGGTGCCTGGAACAAATACATATGCAATATCTAAGGTACGGGCAGTGCCTCCATGTAATTCTATTAAATTGTTCCACGAAAGTACGCACCTCTTTACTGCATCAGATCCCTGTGCGACACCTTGGTTGAGTGCAATACCTCCGACTGACCGGATTGAATCCTTCTCTAGGATCATGCACCGCATCATTGCCTTCGTCCAGATTGGAATCAGCTGATGTGCTCGGACGTATCCTTGTGTAATACCTCGCACGGTGGCACTGCCTCTGTCTAACCCTGTTGTATCCTTTCACATTCGACCAATCGGGAGCACTACACCATCAACTTCCAATTTGAGCCTGCTTGCCTACATTTCCTGATTCAGGATGATGACCGCTCAACGACAGCGAACCCTACTGTTAGCGTATAGCTGGAGATGAGCCTCGAAGTCTCGGTTGACTTTACCGTGCGCAAGGATGAGGCGTGGATTCAGCAGACAGTGTCTACATATATCAATGCTCCGAGAGCATGGCATGACTTTCCTCCAGTTGAAGCGAAATGTCTCGTCTCAGCTTACTGCGGACTTGTTTCTGGATTTTGATCCTCTCGGCGAGAGATGTATTCGCTTCTTCGGGAATCAAAAGTGCGACGGCCTGCCGAGAGCTCCAGGCAGTAGTCGGCAACGTTACAGTTCTGCCCTCACAGAGTCGATATGCCTCGCTGTGCATCGAAAATTGGTACATATCATTTTCTGAATACGCTATCCGCTGGTATCGGTAACTGAAATCTCCAGGTCTGAAACGGCATGGGCATATCCGTCATGTATTGCACAGCCGGTCGATATACCAGAGCTTCAGCAAGTAGTTACGATCCTAGTCAGCCAACATGTCCACTTTGCGATTCTTTCTGGTGGCCATATGCCTTCTCCACTGGCGGCTAATATTAACGACGGAGTCTTAATTGATATGTCTTTGTTCAATGGTGTGACTTACGATGCCACAAAAAATGTAGCGACTGTCGGTGCAGGACAGAAGTGGGGAAATGTATACAATCACCTCGATCCATACAATGTTACAGTTGTGGGTGGAAGGGTATTGGATGTAGGCGTTGGAGGCCTCACGCTTGGAAGTGAGTCTATATCTGGTTTTCGTGTCTCGGCGGAGGCATTGCTGATTGTACAGGTGGACTATCATATCTCTCTGATCTGTATGGCCTAGTCTGCGATAAAGTCGTGAATTTTGAGGTTCGGAGTCCATTCCATGATCGCACGGAGAATTACAGTTAACGCAGCATCAGGTTGTCCTTGCAAACGCATCCGTTGTCAACGCCAATGCAACGTCCCACGCAGATCTTTGGTGGGCACTCAAAGGTGGCGGCAACAATTTTGGTAAGAGCTTCTTGGTTCTGACACCCCATATCGGCACTGACAACATTCCAAGGTATTGTCACAGCGTTCACTCTCTCCACCTATCCCATTCACGAAGTCTGGGGTGGAATCAAAAGCTACACGCTCAGGGAACTGCCTGCCCTTTTCTCCGCCATGATTGAGTATCAGTCCAATCCGAACAAAGACCCTTACGCGAACGTCATGATGCAGGCATTTGTCACCAACGCCAGCGTTGGCGCCATCCTGAACATGGTATACCTCAAGCCTGAGCCATCACCAGCCGCCTTCAGTCCTTTCTACCCTATACCAACCACCAGCGACAACACTAAAATCCAAACCCTCACCCAGATGTTAAGCGGACAGCTTGTCCCCGCAATCCCCCGGTACGTAGAATCAACCCCCCCCCCCAAAAGGCAGAGTATTGAAACACGCCGTGGCAGATTCGACTGGTTCGCCACAAGCTTCACACCCAACGCCTCCCTCTACCAAGAAATAGCCTCCATCGCGAGCACGGCTCCCGAGCTCCAGGCAATAAAATCCCTCACGTCCGGCTCCCTAGCCCTGGGCGTGCAGCCCATTTCCGCGAGCGCCGTCCTCGCGGGCCATGCCCGCGGCACCAACGCCCTGGGCCTCGAAGCCGTCAATCAGACCTGGCTCGTCCTCGATGTGGGACATTGGTTCCGTGACGGAGACGAGAAAGCCCACGATGCCGCGCGGAGCATCCATTCCAGGATCGAAGATGCCGCACGAGGGAATGGGAATTATTTACGGTATCGATTCATGAATGACGCTAGTTATGACCAGCGGGTTATTGCGCATTATGGCGAGGAGAGCGTGGAGAAGCTCGGGGTGGTACGGACTCGGTATGATGCGGACTCGGTGTTTCAGAGGCTCGTGACGGGGGGGTTCAAGCTTCCTTGAGTGTACATATGCGGTGGTGTGGGCGCATGGACTGGTTAATCAATAGTTATCTTCAAAATTAGAATTCGCGTCTTTGAGTGCTATTCAAATTTCGTGAGACGGTTTTTGGTTTGGGTCGAGTCAGCCTGATTATCCAGAATGAATGAATTAGCTTGGTGTGCTTTGGGGTCGCTGAACGCTGGGTTTTACGACCGGGATGTACAGATAGATTTACATTTACATTTACATGTATATGTATATTTGATTTCTTGTTTCTTGCTCTGAACGCGTGTGGGTTCTTTGGCCAAGTCTATATTCCTCCCCTGGATGACATCTCCCTTCTATGTTGACTTCCGCTGCGCAAAAACAGACGGCAATACCCAAAGCTCTCGAAACGCCGGTTCACACGCCGCATCAAAGTTACATGTCATCCGATAGAACAGTGGAATCTGCGCACCATTTCCACTGCCTCACTTAGCGCCATGATCCCAATCGCTCAATTCGGTATACTCCCTATATAGCGCGGGCCCGGATTCGCTGCTGGTCGTGCTTGGCTTGGGGCCCGACACGATCAACGGCCTTGAGCGCTGCGAGGCGGAGCGCACAGCTACGCCATTGACTTTGCTACCCGGCTTCGTGGGGTGTGTAGCCGAGGTGAACGATATCTGGCTCCAGACTTTGAATGTGATGGAGATCAGAGGCTGACGGATTGCCGGTAGGGAGGTGCCGATGAGGGCGACAGTCGGCTCGACTTGGGAGGGTATCCAAAATGTCCTTCCGTAGGTGTCAAATTGGGGGGGAATAAGCATACTCATTTCATATTGGAGCCCTAGGTTCGTGGTTTGAGTAGCTGCGGGGCCCGAGTGAATTTGCGCGGAACAGAACTTACATCTTGGGTTGATATCGGTGTAGCGCGCCATTTCGATGACGAAGACCGCTAGCTTGTATGCGGCGCAAATACTCGCGCTACGATAAAGTCAATATTTGAATGATTTTGGCGCTTAGGTGCAGCGGGACGTACGCTGCTCCTAGCATGAAAACGAAAGCGACGCTCAAGCGCCGCTTGACGGGCATTTGGAGCTTCCAAACTGGGTAGAGTGGGAGAATTAGTAGGATAATGTCGAAGGCCATGCTAGTGCTGTATAAGGCCACTTGTAGGTGGTAATAGTACCAGTCGTTGCAGTACAGTTCCCGTTCCAGTGGGTGCCAGGCCTTGTACAGTGGGCGGCACATAAAGGCTGGCAGGACGGAGTATACCACCAGGTAGACGATCTGGAGGGCGAGTAGGGCCTGGATCACCAACTTCAAACGTGCTTGCGGTGTCACGAAGACGCGATAGTAGAAAAAGAGGATGGAGATTCGGATTGCACCTGTCATTGCTGGGTAGAGCCAGGCGGATCCAAGAATGCCCTAGGAATTCGAACCATTCAGTCTAGCTCAATGGGCTTGCTCCTCGCAGTATACACCTCGTGGGGATCATCGCCCGTCCCTGAACCGGAGACAAACCTTGAACCAAACTGAGTATTCCTCCACCGTGATCTCCCAGAGTGGTTTGCCAACCCCAGCATGGAGGTTGACGTAGGTGGCCATTGCAGTCCAGCCGATGTATAACAGCTGGATCAAAGGGTCAAAGATGGAGAGGCTTTTCGATTGATTCATCAATGGCTTACCAGAGCGGGAATAACGGCCCAATCATCGCGCCCGAATGCGCGGGCGCGTATCCTCAGCCCGAGGCGCAAGAGGACAACAAGACTGGCGAACACTCCAAGTACAGCACAAGTTATGGCGATTGAGTAGACTTTGTGGATGTTGTCAACGGCGGTAGGCGGTGGTAGGAGATGCTGCTGCAATGAAGCCGTCGCCATACTGTTGACAGATCAATGAGACAGCGCAAGCAGCACTTGAGAATGACAGAGACAAGATCAACAGAGCCTCGATTCCAGTCGAACACCAGGTCCTACTTTGATTCTCTTACAGTCCGTCATTCAGGGAGGTTCAAACGAGCCGGAGGTAGGGGAGCCACTAAAGGAGGGCTGCCGGTCAGATTGCCGTTTTCGTTTCCATTTCCGTTCCGGGCGAATTCGCTGAGGAGCGGTGAATGTTGTACAGGTATCCTGCATGTGCACGAACTGATACATGTGACCTGGGGTTGGGGGATTATTTTGGACCTTGGTTGCATCGCAGCCTTGTTATTTCTACTGCTGGGTGCTGTAGCGCATCAAGGGCAGTGAGCCCATACGGAGCAGAGTGTATGGCAATCGGTACTCTAAAGTGATCTACGTAAGGTAGTAGTAGCCTGACAGGATCACTATTGTGAGCCTGCCTCTTCCTCTTCCTCTTCCTCTGCAGATTTCAGGTGGTATTGAGGCTGAGGCATTGATTGTTCACTATACTCCGTACTGCATATATCTATCCCATGCATGTCGGTAATCTTCCTCTTCAGTAAGGTGGGGTAGTATCGGGGCATTGATTTAGCATCACGCGGCGTATATCCCAGGCATGTCAGCAATCTTCCTCTTCCGAAAGGTTATTTATCATCCTAGGTACCTTACGGTATGTATGTCATATGCATGTCAGACAGATGTCAGCAACACCAATCCAGAAAGGTAATCTCGTTCTGCATGATACCACCTCTACGAGTATGGTAACCTCTTGGTGATTCAATTACACAGCCTCTATGCGAGCTTCTTACAAGACCAGGAATCATACATCTTAGAACGAATAGCGTTTACTACGGTATCCGGGGTATTGATCGTTAGGACAAAACTTATACGGTAGAAGATTCTAGACAGTTTTATCGGGTAATTGCAGCATGAAGGGTACTGAAGAGATGGGGAAAGAAGGTGAGGAAGAGCCCTACTGGCAGACTGACTGAGACGGGCTAAATGCATGCATGGTAGTTGTAATTGTTTTCGGCCTTTTTGCAACAGCATGGAGAAAAAGGTGTACCATAAAAGATGGATGGCGGGCGACATAAATTCAGATTACACATATGAACGCAAACTCAGTATTATCGTAATTTTGGTTTTACTGTACGTCCTCAATAATAAAGCATGTCCTAATTTTACAGTAATTGGTGGGCTCGGTATCTACTTGTGCTACGGCACAGCTTCGACGCTAGTGGGGGCTACGGATACCTAATGTCTACCTGCGGGCACTACTCGGATGCACGGGGTTTCCGCGCACACTGGGTTTCCGCGCACGCTAACTATGACTAAGTATATTAGTGCCCTTTTAAGTACGCTAAACCCGATACTATCTACAGCTAACCTTTCTAGGTTAGAGTGCGCGGAAACCCCGTGCATACGAGTACTCGTAACTTGCGCCTCTTATGTTTGCAGATCATGGGACTGATTGAGGTCCCGTCGTTCACCCTGCATCGACTTAAAAGGAATGCGGCTGCATCAAACCCAGACAGATATACGAAGACGACTTGTCGTTGCACTGCATCAAGTGATCCCATCTTTGCGTGAACACCGAACACCCACTGATTAGCTTGAGGCGGTGCGACGTAAGGTACTCGATCACATGTCATTCCTCGCCTGTGCCATTCACCCTTGTTCTACCTTGCAATGTTGGCTTCCCTTTCCATAATTATTCGTCTTCTATGCGTTGGCGTTACCTTCCCCGCATCTTCTCCTGCTCATCAAATTGACATCCACGCCCGAGCTACTATGCAGACCCAAGCAAACATCGAAGCGTTTATCCAATCCCTTCAGCTTGCTTCGTCTCCGGCGCAAGCTCTGGTAAGCAAACTTCGGGCCGCCCGTGATGGCAATGGCAAAACTACGTACAACGCGATTGGGCTCGCGTGCTTAGTAGCCCAAGCAGCTCTGGAAGCTGAATCTGTAGAGATAACACCTGTTAACCAGACCAAGGTCGATTCAAACTGGTCCGTCGCCCTTGATGCTTCAAACTTCCGAATCGTCATGCTGACCACGGTGATCAAGGTCTGAATCATGCTGGGAAACTCCATCATGCGTGTTGCTTCCAGCATCGACTTCAGAGGTATCCAAGGCTCTGCGGATTGTCAGCTTTTGCCAAGCAAAATTCTCTGTCCGTAGCGGCGGTCACTCTCCGAATCCTGGCTTCTCCAGTATCGACAATACAGGTATCCTCATTGATTTGCAGAGGATCAACCAGTTCAGCATTAGTCCGGATAAATCTTTCGTGAGCTTGGGACCCGGTCTTCGATGGGGCAACGTCTACGACGCCTTAGACCCGTACGGCGTGAGCGTTATTGGAGGCCGCATTCCACATGTGGGCGTCGCAGGACTCATACTCGGAGGTTCGAGCTTACCCAGTCGATTGTTCTGCGGAGTGCTAATCAGTAACCTCCCAGGTGGGTTCTTCCACTTTTCGGGGGAGTACGGTCTGGCTGCCGATAATGCCAAGAACTTTGAGGTACTAAATACGCCAACGGTCGAACTTGGAAATTGCTAAATCCTATGGCAGGTTGTCTTGGCAGATGGCACGATCACAGATGCAAACGCGCAACAGAACAGTGATCTTTTTTTCGCTCTGAAAGGGGGAGGGCCAAACTTCGGTAACTCTCTGTGCGCTTTACCGTCATAGGCTTGCGAATCTAAGACGTCACAGGAATCGTTACACGATTTGACCTCTACACAATCCCAGTGAGTAGTGTCTGGTACCAGGTGTCGGTATATACGACCGATCAAGTCCCCGCCGTAATCGATGCTTTTGCACAATGGCAAGAGAACGGTGCATCGGACTTGAAGTCAACAGTAGCTCTTGTTATCGGACTCGAGACTACCACCGTAGGGTTGATATATTCCGCACTTGCCGACGAGCCGGCAGCGTTTGCTCCATTCTACAAGCTGTCGCCCGCATTTGTTGCTGTACCCCCAACGAATGGCACTGTCAACACCCTCACTCACATTTTAGGAGCCACATTCTCGAATCTCCCTGCACGGTAAGATCTCCCCTATCTCAACTTTTGATCTTGGGCAATGACAATCCCGAAGTCACGATTATCGCGCCACGGCCACCAAGATCGATGCAACACTCTATAAGGACGTTTATACGTTCTGGCGAGGACAGGCAGTTTCCGCTCGGGCCGCCACTGGAGCAAACATGACTTTCACACTCCAGCCCGTTACGTCTAATATGGCTGCAGCAGGCATTGCTAGAGGTGGGAATCCAATGGGGCTACCTCAATTTGACCACCAATGTGAACATCACTATATTTCTGATCGAAACTTGATGTACTGCGGCTAACATACGTATGCAGGGTGGACGACTCTCGTGGATTGGGAAGGCGCAAACAATGATGATACCGTTCGGGCAGCACCCATCGCCACGACCGAGAAGTGGAAGGAACTCGGAAAGCAAAGGGGTTCGTACATCCCATTCTTGTACATGAACGATTGTTCGAGAGACCAAAACCCAATTGCCTTCTACGGCGCGGACAATATTGCGAAGCTGAAGGCTGCGTCGCTGAAATATGATCCCGGTCAGATTTTTCAGACCCTGCAAAACGATGGATTCTTGCTTTCAAAAGTATAGGGATGGTTCAATGTGCCAATCAATCACATCTTATTTTCTCATTTGAATTATTGGGGAGTGGATGTTACAGCGAGGATGTAGCTGAAATCAAGTTGCCCGCCATGGGCCTGATAAAACCAATGCGTGTGGGACTCATAGTGTAGGGATACCTTGAAAGCCTCTCCATTTTGACAAGATGGCGCAAATGCCACGGCCCACTCTATGCAAGTATCCGGTAGCTCCGCGCGCCGAACACTCGTACAGCATCCACTGATACGTATCTAACGTAGCAACTCGCACGCTCCGAGACCAGCGGTGTCGTACAGTGTTGTACGCCTTGCGATAACGTGAAGCGGAGGTGCCCCGATTGGGGTCGAGTCCGTTGGATGCCCGCTACATGCCGCGCTGAGGATTATACGGTAATACCAAATTATGCTCTACCAAGGTCCCGTACGATCAGTGGCTGAGAATGAGGCAAATCCTGAGGATGCTTGCCCGCCAGTAGATCGCAATGACCTGGTTCCTCAACATGGGAGGTAGCGAGATGCAGCCCATAAGCATCTTGCCTCCGGGGAATCCCTTTCGACTTAGTCTTGACATCTTCACTTTCCATCGTCGGCGAAAGAATCCCTTCCTTGATCCAGTCGTTGAAGACAGCCATCGAGATAGTCTCTGAAACTAGCTGATCGCAAATCATGCTGAAATTGGCCCAAGACCTATCCTTCCCACCGCACGAGTACGCAACGCCATGCTGTGGCCTAATCTGTATTTTATTCACAGCGATGTGAATGACAGCTAGATTGACTGCGCGACATCCTCCCAGCGGACGGGCATCAGTACCCGATACGGTCGGCAATAACATGTCTTTCTCCCCCAACCCATATGTTGATAGCCTTGTCAAGGAGATAATTGAAGCTGTCAAGGAACTGCCGCCCGATATCTTTCAAAATGATAACGCTAGGAAACGGGTGCAGCGGGCTGCATACCAGCTCACTGGAGCCATGGACGCCCCTGTCGATGCTGTTCGAAAAATCATATTCCAGGTCTGTTTGGAACGAGTTCTCATTCAATACCTGAAGATCTAAGGACGCTGATTTTAGATACGATCGGCAGGCACAGCACATGCCTGTAGCACGAATTGCAATAGAAGGAGGTTGGTTCAATGCATTGGCTACGGCAGACTCTCCAACCACAGCTGCAGAGCTCGCCACGATGACAGGTGCTGAAGAGTTACTCATAGGTAAGTATTCCGTTACCCATACCTGCTTAATCAGTGTATTGATACGGATGGTACTTGTAGTACGTCTAATGAGAGTCCTCACAGCGGCCGGAATTGTCGATGAAAAGGGTCCGCAGACATACGGTGCTACTGCTGTCACCAGAGCACTGACGATTCCAAAGATATATCATGGCCTGATACACTTGTGAGAAGTCGCTTTCTTAGCCATGTCTACAGTTGGCTGAATGTGTTATGCAGTGCCGAGGAAGGCTTGCCAGTCTGGGCCAGCCTCCCCAGATATCTCATCAGGAATGGGTACCGAGTCCCAACGGACCCAGCCACAGGACCCTTCGGGGAAAAATTCGGAATGATACAATGGGATTATTTCAAAAAGAACCCTGTACGAGGGCACTCCTTCAATATCTTCATGGAGGGTCAGCAGGAAGGGCGAGGGTGCTGGGTAGATGTTTACCCCCTCAAGAAACGGCTCGTGAAAGATCTGAAGGATGGTACAGAGGCTGTATTCCTCGTGGATATCGCCGGAGGCAAGGGTCATGACCTGCGAGATGTCAAAGATCGTATTGGCGCCAACCAGGGACGTCTTATTCTCGAAGATTTGCCTGAAGTGGTTGCTGATGTTGATGACCATAATGGCATCGAGCTAATCGCCTATGACTTCTTCACCCCTCAACCCATCCAAGGTGAGCTCCTCCATGGTCTCGTTTGTATCATTCAGCTGATGAACAACAGGCGCGCGAGCCTATTTCCTCCGTTGCATCCTTCACGATTGGGACGATGAGCATTGTAGAAGACTCGTCATCAACCAGGCGTCAGCGATGGAGAAAGGGTACTCCAAAATTTTGGTTGTCGACATGGTAGTGCCAGAGACCAAGGCACCTTTCTTCGTTGCTGGTATGGATATAGCGATGATGACGCAGTTGACCGGCATGGAACGAACGAGAACGCAGTGGCATAACTTGTTGGAGTCGGCCGGTTTCAGAATTACCAATATCTGGCCTGTAAGCGAGGGTGCGGAGAGTGTGATTGAGGCAGAGCTGATGGAGCGACCTCTGTTGTGAACTTCTCGGTCACCAGAGCTTGTATTCATGACTTCATACATGAGGTAATCAGTCTTCAGCTTTTTATCAGAGAGGATCCTGGGGTAAGGGTCAGCCATGAGATCCGTGGCACTCAGAGGAAAATCGCACGAACTTCAAATTGTGGGCGGGATGGAAAGTAGTTGGGGCGAACGGGGAACCGGGGGGTGGTTGGTGGTGGTGATATTGGCTTTGGATCTTGGAGTAGGTCTTACATGCCTCGGTTTTGCTCGTCGAGGCAATGGACTTGCAATGCTAGGTTGACGAGCTAGTTCTTCCATGACTATCCGTCTTACAGGATTATCCCTATCACGATTGGCCCATCGAGGATCTCTATTCGGAGGAGGAATCTGCAATGGGGACTCCGGCTTTGGCGATGGGGAGCCATTGTAATTTGAACATCTACATTCGCCCTGAGTGCCCTACATATATGCGTGCTTCTACATCAATTCCCTAAGCCATTCTCGCCGCTGTTAGAGTTCCGATATTGCAAATTCCTAAATGAGCGGTATGTATATGAAAGATGTACCTACATATAGCGGCCTAGTTCTAGGTCAGGCAGCCCCTGAAAGTGACCCAGAGCTTCAGCGCTTACCACACTGGCTCTAGGACTATTTGAGGGTGCCTTTAAGGGCTTTCCAGGGCCATCTACAGTATGGTGAGCTTCTAGGGGCAATTTCATGGGGCTGACCCCGAGCTTCTACTGTATGTGGCATTGAGTACTAGCGCAAATCAAGACTTTAGGCGTCAGTCTCGCACGCTGCTCCAAGGGTGGGGGAGACCCATCATTAAGTATTCAAGGGAATCCATGCTAAGACACATCATGATCAAGCTGATCACTACTCCGTACGGTAGTGGCCAAGGTAATCAAGTGACACGAGCACCTCGGTCACAATCCATGTTCTCAACGATCCCGGCGTACAGCCCATCCCGCGGCTGAAAAGAATAATAAATCCTGTGCTGGCCCGTCATCAGCACCATGTTCGTTGCCCATTGCTAGGGCTTGCTCCCAATGGCGCCAGCAAAGCCCCAGACCTTCACAGCAGGACAAAACCCGATCAGCAAGTACGCAATTTGCTCTTCATGGCCACCTGTATGACGCTGACTGACTGAATCACAGATTCGACGGTGCCATTGTTGTCGATGTCTTGCCATGTCCGCCCGGCCGCGAATTCCTCTTTGAAGTCACCATGCGCCCTGACCTTGGCATCTACAAGCAACTGACCGAGACGGGCCGGAAGCCTCCCCCACACTTTCACACTTCGCAGTGGGAATCCTTCAAAATCTTGAAAGGAGCGCTGACAATTGACTTCGATGATATCCCACGACACTGCACGCCAGAGGACGGAGAAGTGGTGATTAGACCTGGGACACATCATGTCATGTACAACACACCAGGCATAGGGCTTGATGAGGTAACGTTTCAGATATCTGGCGGCGATGGGGAAGGAGGGCTAGCGATGGATCTGGGATTCTTTGAGAATTGGTATGGATACCAGGAAGATGTCTTTCAGCGGGGACAAAAGCTGGACGTTATACAGGTGCTCTCGGTATGCAGACATTGGTAACTTCTAATTCAACGTCTAATCCTATTTGTCGCAGCTCACGAAGCTAATGCATTAGACCTGTTCTTCTTAGATGTTCGATGCCTCGAGTACGTACCTCTCGCTGTCAAGATGGGTACCGTTCAGGGCCTTTTTAGGCTACTGTCTCGGAGTCGTTGTTGGTAGATGGATTGGAGGCCTCCTGGGCTATGCACCGTTCTATCCGGAATGGACCACTGATTGGGATGCGGCTTGCGATAAGATGGACAGATGGAGTCAAAGAAAATTTGTTTCGAAAGATGCCCAAGAACATGCAAAACAGAAATTCAGGTGAAGCCTAAGAATGCACCTTTTGGCATTCAAGAACAGGACCTGGGCGTATCGTTCGCCTCGAATGCTCGAAGAGACAAAGTAGTTTTGCGTACATATTCTGCATTATCTTCGAGGTCAAATTCCAATTAGCGTATGCAGAAAGCTTGCATTTTCTTGGCGTCGCATTTGTCGCGCCCCCCAGGGACTCTTCCTTCAAATTCATCAAATCATATTTTAAATAAAGAAAAAAAGTAGACAATCTGAATGTACAGCATCGTCTAATTCTACTGTTCGATTTTCTTTGTTTAAATCGACTTAATAGTACTGCAATTATTAGCGCGTATATAAATCGTTACTGGAATCGCGGTCAAGTCTCATTTTTTAGCGTGATTTTCATTTTTGATACCTCGCGTTACCTCGCTATAGATTTTGATCGATATCTTCATCAAAATTGCTTCGTTTATGAAATTTTTTTGAACAACTTGATTGCTTAAGAGTTACTGAATCTGTTCATGTTCATTCTTTTCAAATTATCGAGGTTTCGTTGATTCGATAATCGACGGGGTGCGCGATGCCAAGAAAATGCAAGCTTTCTGCATATGCTAAAATCTTTGAACGAAACTTCAACTTCAAATCGAACCTCGCTATAATCTAAACCCAGGTATTTAAAGACTATGATCTGCTTAAAGATCGTTGATAATTCATCTCGCCATACCCTCGCGGTCGGTAACATTTGGTACGTCGATACGTCAGCCGTCCTTTCGCTACGGCCCTACGACTGCCATTCTGAGACGCTCGTGCCGTCGTAATATGAGAAGTCGGCGCATATTCCTTGCTCCAGCAATGCCTCATCGCTTGGAGATTGTAGAGAGGCACCCCGCCAGGTTTGCCAGCAGAATCGCAGAAATTTTCAAGAGCATCATCAAATATAATCGTAGACGGCCAGAATACGTACATGAACAATTAACTGAGGTATAACTCTGCACTAAGCCTAATAGGGTATTTTCCAGGGTCCAGTGACCCCGTATACAAACAACATCAACAAGATCAAAGAAAGGCCATGGGATATACATAGTTTTGCGCCTGTCTGCCACCAAATTCAATGTATGTTCTCGCCGGTCTCCCAATGCAAATTCAAACCTGAAACATGTCTTTTGCATGCTCAGAACCGACTTTTATTTCTCTAAGTTACATCTGAAAACTGCTCATGTAGAAAGCCGGAACATCGCCAATTTAACTCTCTGCAGTGCCCCCGTCGTTCATCTCGCTACCGCCGCCCGAGGCGGCTTTGTGCACAGCCAGTGACGATGTATATCCTCCAGCTTCAACACTCCACCGCCGGCTCTATCATACAGTCGCTCCTGTATCTTATGCGCACATGGCAGCCTTGAGGTGAACGCAAATGCAGAAGGTGGTGGTGAATGAGGAGAAGGATGGCGACGGCGGCGAAGATGTAAACAACAAACGCGGTGAACCCAAGAAATTACCCTATTAGGCTTAGTGCAGGGGGGTGGTGTGCCAGCAGTGTTAGGTGGTGTTTCTGTACGGAGGTAGTGGCTACCTAAATAGAACTAGTGTGTATTCACTTAAACTGGATCGGGGTGAAAATGTAGCCGTTTCCGACAGACCTGGGTGCCTTTACACCGGCCCCTACGCCTCTGCCCACACGAACATCACCCTATATTTCTCATTGCCTCCAACCCGATGCCTGCGGCTTTAACCCCAGCAAAACCATCCCCCCCACATGCATGCAATCATGAAACCTTGAAATCAAGCTGAGAAACTTCAATATTTAAACTAACTATTTGATAGTATATAGTATGTAACTTGATGCAACTTGAGATTCAAAGATTTTTCTATAGAAAGTAAAGAATTTTTCAAGATTTTGCTCAGAATCATTGCTGCAGACTTAATTGTTGAAGAAATTTGCTGATGAGACTTTCGTTTTAGCTGTTTTCTTTGTAAATCTCTACTTATAAGACATGATAAAAAAATGTGTAATGAGGTAGAATTAATAGTATCCGTACCCCGCACTTTCGCTCATTCTTCGCTTAATGAGCGAAAGTGCGGGGTACGGATAGTTGTTTGTTTATTTACTTTCGGGACTCGGTCTAAAATTAGGCCGCTTACAAAAACCAATCCGAAAGTAGGAACATTGTTGCATTGTCATTACACTGCCCGCTAGCCTGGTTGGGGCTTGCGTCAATTGCGGCAGAAAACCTAGATAGTTTCCTACTTAGAATGTACACACCTTTACGCAATCATCAGATTTACACTTCATCACCATTCTCAGTCCATTCTATGTGCTATCCGACCTGCTAGCTGTGCAAGTGCCCAACTACAAAGTTATGTCGCTGAATACAACCACGTCCATGGGCCTGCAAGGCAGCGAGGGGACCATAGGTCTTACTGCGCGTCTTTTTTTCACTGCGGCGGTTATATTGTTTGCAGTACGTGTCTAGTGAGCCCGGCTCAATTAAAATTCCATGGAAGATGAATGTTGCTAAGTGTTTGTGGATGCAGTACCCATTGTACACGAGCATTCGCAATCTTTACTTTCACCCACTCTCCAAATTCCCTGGCCCCAAAACATGGACCATGAGTCGTTTACCATACGTGGTGTCCCTCCTCGGAGGGGGACTGCTCGACGACATGACGAGTATCCATGAGCAGTACGGCGACATCGTTCGAATGGCACCGGATGAACTCTCCTTTGCAACCAAAGATGCTTGGCAGGAGATCTACGTGCACCGTCAGGGCCACAATAATTTCACCAAGAGCGAAACATGGTACAAAGGTAGCTAAGTTGGTTCATAGAACCAATTTGTGGACTCAGATCTAAGATACCATTGTGTAGCTCCCCAAGGAATGCCCCAGAACATCGTCACCGCAACGAATCCTCCTGATCATTCTCGCATGCGCAAAATGCTGACCAACTCATTCACCGAGAGAGCCTTACAAGGCCAAGAGCCGGTCATTGAGTCGTACATGCATCTGGTAATGACCAGATTCCGGGCCATGGCCACAACTAGTGACGCAGAGGAGAGTGGTGTGGTAATCAACATGCTCGACTGGCTGAACTTCTTCACCATCGACATAATCGGTGATCTTGGATTCGGAGAGTCTTTCAACTGCCTGCAAGATAGTCAATATCACGATTGGGTCAAAACGCTCCACAACTTCTTGAAAGGGATGGTCTTTGCAGCAGCCACCCGTTTCTATCCATCAGTTGAATACTTATTCTTTGCACTGCTTCCCAAAAGCATCATCGAAATACAAAAACGACACACAGAGTTTGCGAACAAGCGAATCAATAGGCGCCTTAATATGGAGACGGATCGTCCGGATTTCATAACTCCAATCATGAAAGACAATCAGGATTACAGAAACATGAGTGTTGAGGAGATCCAGTCCAACGCTGCAATTCTCATGGTGGCCGGCTCGGAGACGACCGCAACCACGCTAGCCGGACTGATGACTTATCTGATACAGAACCCAGAGCCTCTTCGGAAGGTCACAGCCGAGATTCGTGCCAGATTTAACAAAGAGGAGGACATTGTAATCGCTGCGACCAAAGACCTTCCCTATCTCAACGCTACTATAAATGAAGGATTACGGCTTTGCAATCCTGTCCCAGGAGGCCTCCCCCGTGTTGTAGGGAAGGGCGGGGATACAGTTTGCAATGTTTTTGTTCCAGAGTTTGTAAGTCATGACATGACAGGACCTGACACCACTGTCAGAACCGTGACCACAGCGAGGTGGAATATCGCTAATGCTCACTGACATCACTCATAGACCACAATCTCCGTTCGTCCCTGGATTGTAAGCCGCAGCCCGCGCTACTTCCACCGCCCTAACGCCTTCATTCCCGAGCGCTGGCTACCTATCAACCAAGGTCGACCATCAGACCACGTCAACGATCAACTCGAAGCCAGCTATCCATTCAGCATTGGCTGGGCCAATTGCATGGGTCGTCACCTAGCGTGGGCGGAAATGCGCATTTTCATGGCGAGATTTCTCTGGGCTTTTGATGTCCAGTCCGAAGGCCCGCCGTTAGATTGGACTAAGCTCAAGACTTACGTTATCATCCAGAAAGAGCCCGTCGTAGTGAGAATGAAATTAAGGCCTGGTGCGTGAAGGCAGGGAGTTCGGCATGGGGCACATGCGACACCAAGGTGACAGAATGCTTCAGTTGCGGCGTTCTTGATCGTGGTGGGATGGAGGGAGGAAGGCACTGGAGGATTTCTTAGTGGAGCTGAAGACGAGTCTACAATAGAGGTGATTCCGTGGTTTCCATGGTGGTGGACTGGGGGGGGAGGGGGGGGCTTCGATGGGGCTAGAGGGAGATCTAGATGAGCCGGGGTGGTGCTAGGTTGGGGGTTGGATATGATGGATCAAAGGTAGATGTGATGGATGTGTCTGGATAGATATACACATTGAAACCCAAGGAACTGAAGATATATTACTACCGGGTTCAATTTTCACCCTCATCATAATCCTTACACCCCACAACACTACTAGGAGTGCCTCAATACCTTACTCCCCCACCCCTCCCCCTCCTGCTTCCCCTTTCCCTTCCCCATCCTCCGTCGTCCCCCTTAACCCACCCCAGGAACCAAGCCCCCCAACCCACCAGCCAACCCCGCGCCCCCCTGCCCGCCCCCACCCGTCTGCGTATTCGCGCTAGCACCATTGCTGGTGCCACCGTTGCCGGCACCAGCGGATTTTGCAATGCCCCCGGCGGAGCTGATGATGGGGCCGATGCTGCCGAAGATGCTGGAGAGGAGGCCGGTGATTTGGGCGGGGTTGAAGGATTGGGGCGCGGGGAGGGGGATGGCGAGGGTGAGGGGCTGAAGAAGGATGAGGGGGAGGAGGAGGTGGATGGGGTGCATTGTTTTTGTTTGTGTGGTGGTGGTGGTGGTGGTGTTGGATTAGAGGTTTGGGGGTTCAAGGGGTTTGTAGTTGGTTCCGTGGTGGTTTTGTGGGAATGATCGTGTTGGGATGAGAGAGGAGGACGAGGGTTGTTTCTTTGCCAGAGAGCGTGAGGTGAAATGATGTGGTTGAGAGGACTTATATGGAAAACCCTCGCTTCGGTTTTGGTTAGCTCGAAACGCCATTGTCCCGCCCAATGTAGTTGTACCCCTTATGGACGGAGCCTCCCGTGTAGCATTTCTGCGTGGGGGTGCATGACGGACGTGTGCAGCTATGGCAGAAGTGGAAGTGAACGGCTCATTGCCCAATGAACGGGTCTCGCGCAAGATGATTGCTCGATGGATTGGAAACGTGAGGCCAAGCAGCGGGTCGCATCTGTAGATCATAGTATGAAAGGCAGTAGATAGCTCCCGAGTGTTGACGTAAGAACCAGCTTCATTGAAGATACCCGTAACATTGCTCCGACCTTCTAGGCCACCCTCTTACGGTCCAGGTATGCTAGTCATGTGACCTGCAAGTTTCGGCCCTCTCGCACAAGTACACCACCAGAGCTACTTATGTTACCAATGAGAAAGACAGGAATACAGATACGGAAAGATCAGATGCAAGCATAACGAAGAACAAGGCCCTTTTTGGCAAACGAACGTAAGATAAACCTTTGGCGAATCTTTACCGAAACTTCGCAAATGGTGGTAATTATAATGAATATACGAAAAGCAGGTCATCGAATAACCACTGAAGCCAGAAGCATGCAATTCTCAAACCCGACACCTGGCAACGCTTTAGCAAAGTGAAAATAACGAACTGCCCGTGCTGTGCCGCCCCACCATCGGACTTGGAACATGAACAATGGTAAATAGCGGAATGTTTCGAGTGCGGCTCAGGCAATACATTCCTCTAAGCGAGGTGTGGGGTCCGTACTAAAGTACAGTTTTGAAACTGACAAGAAGAATTATAGAACATGAGAAGCTCGACCTACATCTCATAGTGTCAAATCTTCTGAAGTCGCCCAAAACAGTCAATGTTTCACGGTAGTCAAAGGTCGAGAATCCCGCGTTAGAGATCCGCCCCTGCATTGTGCCGAGATGAGAAAGTTCGAATTCGTAACCACGTAGGCTGGTTGATGCATTCTGCCTTCCATCCCACGGTGTTCTCATACCAGTCAAATATGAAAATACAGAGTCGCTGCTGCGATGCGCGATTGCTGTGTTGACGACTAATCTACCTTGCCCCTTTGGCGGCATCCTTTAGCGCAGTACGCGATTTCTTCGAGTCTTAGCGATGAACGCACGACTATTCCTACCCTAGCGACTTATGCTAGCGACATCCCCGAGTCCTAGCGACCTCAGCGAATAAGCGACTTCTCCTGCCGACTTCTCCTGCCCTAGCGACTTATGCCAGCGACTTATGCTAGCGACTTCCCCAGCGACCTGCAAAAACCTTCGATGCCATAACCAAGCAGCAGCTCTTCTGGCCATGATCATCCATTTCACGTGCATTATAGCCCGCTTCGGCTTCAGCTGCCATAGCCTCAATTGATGCCCCGGTCCCATTTTCACTCATTCCGAGCCCTTCCTCTACCAGCCCTGTTGGGTCCCACTCGCGTCTGACGTTTATCTTTACATCACACTAAGGAGACCGCGTAGACTGCGAGTCTAAGCCCGCTAATAATAGTCGAGGTTCTACCGAGTCTGACATGATCTGCTGAAGAAGAAATCATTTGTGATATGATATTGATTAGTGTATACCGCGCAACGGGTTGGGTTCTGGACTGGGTGACGAAGATAGAAAGTCATGCAGAAAGCTATGTGAGATGTTTGATAGAGAGTTAATTCTAATTAAATCGATCAAAAAGCTGAAACTGCTTGCTAGCATATATGAACTAAATTTGATGAACAAGTGAATCATGTTTAATGTTTGCTTTTGAAGCACTTTTAGAAGCACTTATTTGATCACTGCTCGACGCGTGTTACGAACCTGAATGACGCGTGTTTTGACGCATAGAGAAAGATGAATAGGGCGGTAGATAGGAAGGTGGGTAGAAAGGGTGGGTAGGAAGGCTGATAGGGAGTTATGATAGTCATTCTGGTAGTACTGTAGGGAAATTCGCTTCACGCTTCGAATCACCCCTATCCTTTTGCCCCCCCCATTTACCCATATTTGCCAAATGAGTTCCCTCGGTAAATAGTAAAAACCCAACCCATTACCCAATTCAATTTCAACCCATTCAGTGGGTCACCCAACCCATAAAGATTTTCCTTGGAAGAAATTTAACCCATCACTGCACTCAAATCAACTCAAGTCGTTGCGCGACGTTGATCAGTGGAGCCCAGTCTTCGTGAGCGGCGGCTTCTCGAGGACGGCGGCTCCGTGGACGGCGGGTGTTCTCGTGCACGGCGGCTCCGTGCAAAGCGATTCCGTGGGCGGCGGTTGCGGTAAGGTATTCGGCACTCCTCCCGTATGCGCAAACTCAGCCCAGTTTCTCGACTCCTACCTACTCCTTGATTCTAATGCAACACCAACAACACACGCAACCTTTTCCCTTCTGTTCCCTACTGATCTAGTGCAGTTTCTTTGATTGGGGATAAAATTGCTTGGTACATCATCGAACCTCCCTCCACCTTACCTCATCTCTCCCTCCACTCATCCTTCACACTTGATGGTTTAAAAATCAAAGCATATTTTATCAGTATTCTCTATCAGCAATTGTCACGTTCCAACCCACCGCAACCTGATGGCATCTCGCCTACAGGTTTAGACACTTCTGGTGCGATTGCACCTTCAGCTTTCAAGAAAAACTCACTCGATGGATGCGCGTGGGAGATAGATGAGGGTGAGCCAGTTGTTATGGGGGCAGTGTTGGTGGTGGGGAGAGGGGATGCGTGCTTGATGAAAGGGCTGCTTTTGTCTAAAATCTCCGGATTTGTGGAGAATGGACAATTTCCTCGAGATTCATCTGTCCTGGTTTCCAATAATATTTTAGTATACATAGGTAGCCACTACATACATTCCGCCATTATGTTGCGGTAGCACTCGGAAGCATCCACATCTCACCCCCGATCAGGTTTATGCACCGCCAACCTAATTCCCACACTCCATCAACCGCCCGCCCTCGGTTCTCGCCGGACCCTCTTACGCACTGAAGGAATCCAAGTCAACCGAAGCCCCGCACAGCGTCGTACCTACTCCCCCCCAAACACGTTAGCTTCTCATTCACCCATATTCTCACCAACCCCCAACCAACCAACGATCTCGGACACAAACTCACCCAAATTGTACTGCTTTGCAAACGCCTTGGTCCACCCCCCCATGAACCTCGTAGTAGTTGCCACCCCGGGTTTGAAATCATCCTGGACGGCCCAGAGTGGCAGATCGGAGCCGATGTCGGTGGACATGCTGGCAAACATTGACGTCCATTGTCCGCTATAGGTGATTCTCACATCAGTATCACCGTGCTCAAACCCCTTCAAGGAACCAAAAGACTCAAGAGAAGAGGCAACCCACGCATTAGCATAAATCCCCCACTTCCTGCCGCTTGCCTTCAGCGCCGCAACCCACTGCTTCGCGAGCGCCTCGTTACCGGCCGCGCCCAGCTGCCACGAGTTACACGGGTCGCCGCCCGCGGTGCTGGTGGGCTCGATATCGAACCAGAGGTAGTTGACGGAGATGGCGTTGGAGTCGATGGCGGCAAGGAATTCGTTGAGCTGGGTTTGGATGGGCTTGCAGGCGACCCCGTTGGAGCTGCCGGTGCCTATTACGGGGTTAGGGAGATTGAGAGTGGGTAAGGGAAGTTAGGGTGGGGAGGGCTTACAGGGGTACATGTAGGCGTCGAAGCTGGGGATGCCGGCGGCTTTGGCGGCTTTGTAGACGGTTACCATGGTGTTGTCAACCGCACCTCCCTTGAGAAGAAGTCAGATGAGCATGTTCTGGTGGCCATGGAGGAGTTTCAGACTTACCGAGCCACAAGACTGCGAGTAGCCACGGGCCACAATCTTTTGGAGACCACCTGATTTGGCGCAGCTGTAGAAACTGCTTGACGGCGCAGACGAAATGTCACAACCCTTGAGCTCACCTGATGGCGGTGGCGGTGGAGGCGGTGGCGGCGGCGGTGGGGATCCTGCTACGCAACACTACGTAGTTCGTTAGTATGGGAACGTGAAGAAGCTCAAAGCGCTCAAGGTTTGAAAAGTGGCAGATGAGTCGGCTTGATGGGGCACAAGGCTACCTCGATATTGCTTGGGCCTGGACAAGCACCGGCAACATAGTGACCCCCATTGCATGCAGTGGCAGTGTTTTGACAGACACCAGCGCCATCAGCTGTGGAACATTTTGTCGTCGTGGTTTGCGGGACACAGCACTAGGATCGTTATGGACATGAGTCTCTAGAAGGAGGAGACCGAATTACCTGGATACTGCTAGGGCCTGGGCAAGACCCGGCGATGTACTTGCCGCCGCATGCTGTACCAGTGTTTTGACAAGTACCTGAGCCCGAGGATGTGGAGCATTTTGCCGCGGCGCAGCACTATTCGGACGTCACGTGTGAATTCACCACCAAAGTAGGTTCAAAGAGCCTTACCTGCACGGTGCTTGGGCCGGGGCAAGCGCCAGAAACAAAATGACCACCGCATGTATCCGCCGTATTCATGCAGACACCAGAGCCGGTAGATGTGCTGCATGTCTTTTCAACACAGCACTCCACGCTAGTTGGGTCGTTGGGGCAGTAGCCAGCCAAGTTGAAGCCATTCGTGGTGCAGCTAGAGGTTGACTTGCAGGTCCCAGATCCGTACTGCGTTTTGAGGTCAATACTAGCGTTGAAAATGCAGCGGACAGGAACGAAATACAGGAGTTGAGCATGATGAGCCGATTGCGCGGCCAGTCAGGATATCGAGAGAAGTGGCCGCCTCGGAATTGGCAGGGAAGGCTGACACAAGTGTAGAGCCTGCAGTAAGTAAAGAAAGGAGAAGTGTGGAAGAATACATCTTGGATAGAGTTCTCTGAACGGAGAGCGGGGCAATATAAAAGTCCAGATGGACAGGCAATCGGTTGAAGTGGAAGGAGAGAACGCGAGCGAGACGCTTCATTTAATCTCTTTCTTTTACTGTGGTATGCTGCAGCTGATTATCAGGACCACAAAGTTCACGATCGGCATTACTTCCAGGGCCAGTTAGCTCAATGCCCCGGTGACGAGAAGTCACTTGTCAGTTGCGCGCCTCTGGAAAATGCCAATCACAGCTTTCGGACCCCAACAATGGCGGATGTTCGCAATTTCGTATTATTGAACTACTTTATATGGCACGTGGAGCGCTGTACCTGCATGTTCTGGCGTCGTTGATGCGTCGGTACCTGCATGTGAGGTATCGTTCTGCAGTAGAAATCCGGGGTCAAGGTAACTAAGTAACTGCTGGACGGTATGGCGGGCTGCCACGAGGTCGATCATATCAGCAATTGCAGGGCATATGAGGGTTCGCGTAACACAAGCGTGTTGATTCGCTCTTCTTTCCTTAGTAGCACATCTAGCTGAACGCGTTAGTTTGTCCGTACTCTATTCTCGAGTGCTTTTGTGGAATATCGCACAGCGGCACAGACCAATTCCTCTTTGACGCCTTTCCACCCTCCGCAATTGTAAGCGAGTTTTGACTGCTGGCGCCTTGGCGGGACGGGCAGCACGGGATTAGCGTGCTTCAGAGTGCGCCACAGTGGTACGGCCAATTAAAGTTCTGAGTCAGCCTGTAACCAATAAGGCAACATCTAATCTTATCGATCGTCGGCATGTACCGTGTCCGTTCTTTCTTGAGAGCACCAGAGGACCAAAGCATGATGACAGGGAATCCTAGAAAACGCTTGGTCTGTTCCTCGCACAACGCTCGAAGGAGGCTATTGACCAGATGACGATGGAATTTTGGGCGTTGAGACATCGTTCCTATCGAAGCACTACTGGAAGCTTGGGCGTGGGACGGGAACATAGTTACCTGCCATTCGCCAGAGTCCTTCATTGGCGTCGATATTCGAGCGATCAAAGGAATGGAGTTTGTTTTTATCATTATCGTCCTGTGGGAAGACTAGTCGGTAGCTATGATGTATGGCGAGCGCGCCGGTCCATCGATGCTGTCATGTCGATAGGATAGTCTGGGCGCGAGGCTCGAGGTTCTAGATCGTTCGTTGGGTGTGGAGACCTGGTATCTTAGGCACATTCAATAAGTATTCACCTGATGTGTTGTTGAAGGCCAGTAGATCGGGTTCCCAAAAGTCAAGTTGAAGAATTGTAATACGTGATGTACCTATAGGTACGAAGTAGGCGCCGAGAACGAATCGAGGAACTGTCAACCCGTAGCTTAGGAAAGTAGAAGAAAGCATGCGAAAAGGGAACGCACTGCCCTGCAGGATGCCCTCCAATCAAACCAATCGTAACCTTCCAACCCTCTAATATTTACTACCATTCAACGATCCTGACTTCCCAGGCGCATTCTCAATCAATGTCCTTCCCCTATAGATGGATCATTTCGGCTTCACGGGTAGTGGCCGAACATCGACTGAGTCTGTTACTGCCGTGCTGACTGCTGGTAGCTCGAAGGGTTTCAGATTGATAGGCTCGCAGCGGCCAAAGATAGGTAGCTCGTCGTCGCTGCCCCGGCTGGTTAACTCGTCGCCATGGAAATCTTGAGCCACCGGCCACTGCATCGGCACGTTCCGAGCATTCTCCATGTCTGTCCAGTCATGATGCTTTGGTCCGCCGCGCCTACTGCGACTCAAACTGCTTGATAGTTTCAAAAACTTATGGTTGAGATTCAGATTGACAAAGAGAGGTCGGTAGGTCACAACGCACGCACAGAGGATAGCGGTAGCTGGCTCGATCTGGCTCCAAGCGTATTCGTTGACCAAGGATTCTAGAGCTTTGTGAGCATGATGAGAGAGTAGAAAGGAAAAGCATTACCAGTTAGGTCCTCCTGTCTGAGAATGCCCATCGAGACAACGCGCATAATTCCAGCCACACAAGAACTGTAGCTTTCAGAAAATATCAGTTTACGGGGTTGTTATGACTTACAGGCCACCGAGAAGAAAGATACCCGACAGCATCAGCTTCTGTTTAGTGGGAAACTTCAATTTCCACACCATATATAAAGGCAAATACAAGACCACAACATCAAGGCCTAGATTCGCAATCGTAACGCTAGAATAGAATGATTGCAGATCAATGCAATGGTCCGTGAAAAGAAGCGTTGGATCAAAAGCCGCTGCGAAGGGGCGACACTGAAAGATATTCATGAAGACCTCAATGACAAACCAGAACACGCACGCAATACCAACGATGAGCGACACTGTCTTAAAGGGAGCCGTGGTGAAGATTCGGCGATAGAGTAAAAGTATCGAGATCTTTACGCATGTTATCGTAAGGGAGTAAGTAGTCATGGTAGCCATGAGAATCTGTTGCGTAGTTGAGTTGATTATGTACTCAACACAGCTGGCAGGACGGAACAGGACTTACCTTAAGGAAGGTAGAGATCTCTGTGGGAGTAAGTGTTGCCATAGGCCTTCCGAGTCCTCCTTTGACTATGACTGTCGGCAAGAATATGAAGTCAGTGAAGCAGCGAGGGGCCTCAGGTAAAAATTTACGTACGCAATACACTCGAGACTATCATGCCATACAGAGGTAGAAGACTGCCGGCAATAAACAAGTCGTCGATCCCAAAGTTTGCTTTGCTCTTCCTTCGCGCTGAAAAGCGCAATAACACAGCAGCCGTATCGATGATGCCAACTGCGGCGCTGATGTAGTAAAGTTTAGTTCCAGACGCCATTGTTGTCTGGCTTGATGTGATGGACGAAAGGGCTTCAAATCCCGCGAATACCTGAACAACTCTGACTTTCCCAATCCTAGATGAGCTTATAAAGAGACCTCTTTAAGGTTCCTAGATCCTAGAGATCGGCGTAGTCTGCAGTAACAAAATACCCAATTATCAGGTTCAAGCGGTGGCTCTAGACCAGTCATAACGGAGATCGTTGCGCCGCAAGCCATCAACGGATACGACTGTATCAATACTCTACTGAGCCCTTTGGGACTACCCCGGTGATACCAAGAGACGTAAACAGCCGCAATCATTCCAAATCGTCGGAAGCACAAACGTCATTCTAGCACATTCTAGCACAGCCAAGCGTAGGCCGTTTCGACAACTCACTTCTTCAAACAATCACACAGCCATGCCGCCGCATCTCCACATTAACGATACATGTATTCAGGCGCTCCATTCCTTCTTTCCTGTGGTGATTCAGCCGCTCTTTACCAACTTGGGTGTTTGTTTTATAATTTTGTCGGGCGGACGAAGCCTACTCTAATGACTCTCAGCATACAGCACATAGCTCAAGCAAGCAGAGTAGGTCCACTATCAGAATCCCAACGTTTTGTGAGTAAATGTGATGGATTTATTTGCCCATTCCAGGAAGATGCAAGTTTTAGATCGATATTCTCTTGCCTTATTTCCCCCGGGGATATGCTGTCTACCTCGCATGTCAATCACATGTTGAAGCTGCATGTTTGTTGCAGGCTGACGGCTTACACGGGGCTGCGGGTCCTATTGCCTATCTGATGGCGAGTATCATGGCTTAACTGCTTGTGGTCTAGGACTAGGTTGATGCTTCTTACCACTTGACCGCGCGGTACTTGGCAAAGGGTCATCCCAGGAACTGTACACAGTTCTGCCCAACAGCGTGTCTTCTCCGATGGGTTTCATGCTTTCGAACTCTCAGCTCTAAGATAAAAATGATTTGCATCGTTTTGACTGGTTGGCTCAGAAAGGATGAGGCGCCATGGCCCATGCAAAGGGTTTTGTCAGCATGTGCTGGGTAAGGCAATCGGTCACTTCCGCTGAGCCATTGTAAGCAAAGATGCGAGTTTTCTTCCAAGTCTTAATTGGCTGGGATATTCTAGCCTCACCGCCTTCGGCAGAGTTCATTATATCTCCGTACAATCTCCGTACTCTAATACAAATCAATCCCTGTGCTGATGTCGATCGCCATCCTTGCTTGTGTAACGTCGTAGAGAATTGTACCACAGTACTGCTACGTAAGGTAAGTACCCACCAAGTCAGCTCTGTGTGACTGTGTCTTACCTATCAGGCCTCCTGCTTGGAAAATTTGAGAAACAGTATGCAAATGTCCGTATGAAATAATAATATTAATCGTTCGAACGAGCTCGTCATCCCCGAACTATGTTTCGAATGACAAGGCGTACAGGCAGAATCCGAGGAAATATGAGCCGATCCTCGAACATAGATCCTGAATTGAAGTCTTGCATTACGCGTCTCAAAAGATTTGGAATTGAGGTGTTTCTTTACACGATTAGGTGTCTCTTAAGACTTATCGTACTCAAGCCTGTGAAGCTGGTTGCTTGCATCATATACCAGTCCACATATATGAAACTCTTGGTGCAGCTTACCTTCCGGATGCCTTCATTCCCACGGTATGAACATTAACTCTGACGGAGCATGTCGGTAAGGTCATTGGCTCTGCGTCTGGTATAGAACGGGTAGGTGCATGTCTTGGGTAGTACCAAAGTTCAACGGAGTGAACCCTAGGACTTGCCGCCTACCTACTATCAGCCATCAGCTGTGGCCTTACTCGCATCTACGAATCGCGCTTAATGATCTACTTGACAAATAATTCTCTTCTCAACTATCTGACTCAGTAGATCGACAATGATGCTAGAAACGCGAAGGACCATGGCACTTCCACTATCGCAATACTGGTCAAGGACTCTGGTATCAGGCAATATGCAGTGCCATCCTTGTCCGCATCGATGATTCACTGGAAGATCCCAATAATGGCGTGAGCCATGAAGGCTGTTATCTCTAAAGACTGCGCATCTCAAATACTTATACAGGGCTGTGAAAGAAGTAGACTCCCATTCGCCGAGGAAGCCAATCTTGAAACTTAAGATTCTCCCTCAGCATATCGCTCTAGCCTCTGAGTCTTGCTATTGTGACATGTGCTTGTCCAAGCTTTGTCTGACACTGTCATATGGGTACAGACTGCAAAATCGAGACTGCGATGCCTTTCACAATCAATTTTGACCTACTTTATACGATATGTGAAGAGGAAAGTGCACTTCTGGGTGATCTACATTGGCTGATCGATCTTCCACTGACAAAAATCGTCATAGGTATATTACAACGGTGGAAAGCACGATGTTGCTGCGCTTTGTCTAGTCTCAAAACAAGCAAACATAGCAGCAACACCATGGCTGTATCGTTCTGTCGTCTTCGACCTTTCCAGCAAAGACAATCGCCCTATGGAAAATATCATCGATGTCCTTTCCATGTTTCAGCCTAGCTATAGACGTCTTGTCCGAGATGTTACTCTGATATGGGGCTCGAGGCGGCCTATAACCGATTCATCAGTAACCAGCGGCGGGAATCTCAATACAAGAGCTTTTGCCCACCTTCTACCATTACTCTCCAATGTTCGACGTCTCCGGTAACCCTGCTGTGCTTAGATTCTCGAGCTAGGACAAGTGTGCTAAGTCTTGCTCTAGATGGAAGATGCTTGATGTTGACGAAGATGAACTCCCCAGCGCTATCGACAACCATCATAACGTAATGGAAATTGCTACCTACCTTCTTTCGCGGAGCAATCCCGCCTCATCACTTATTTCAAGCTCGACAACTGATGATTCCCTGGAGTTTCCATCCACGAATATGGAAAGAGGACTTGGAGAAACTGCGTGCCTCGGAAAATCAGACCTCGCAATCCTTGGACCCAAATCGTTCCAAATCCAGTCCATGGATTTGAGCTTCGAAGGCTCTGGACAATTTGGACTGGTAGCAAACCGTACGAGACCCAAAGAGAACATTGTTGCCACTGAAACCCCGATGTCCATGGAAATCATTCTAAAAGCCTACGACTTTTCTCCTGACTGCACGGCTCTGCAGCAACACATCGACTTCTCCAAGCTTGAGACCTTAGAGCTCCTGAACTGCGCAAACCTTGGGTTCCTCTTTAACTCTATGCTATGTACCTACGAAATTTACTATCTCAAAGTTTTACGAATCCGCGGAGGCACTCTCCAATCCCAGAATGCCGGATACTTTGGCAAGGAAAAGCTCGAACGTTTCCTCATGTTGCACACCGGCCTGCAAGAGCTTACCTTCGCCAACTTGGGAGTCAACAGACCAAGCCTACAAGCCGTCAGCGCTCAAGGTGCGACTTTACAAGCCCTCATTATGCACGAGTCAAAATGTCTCAATCCTTCGAATGCGATGCAAAGATCTACACTTAGCGCAGATGCTCTCAGGCACATTTCGGAAAGATGCCCGCGTGTACAAAATCTATCTGTGGACCTATCAACCAACAACCTGTCTTCTTCGTCCGAAATCGCTGGAGACTTGAGGCGGTACCAAAGCATCACACGTTTAGAAATCTCGCTACCGTCATGGGAACAGTCACTATCACCCGATCGTGCTTGGGCCATCAAAACATTCACAAACGTGGCCTCGCCACGGCTGAAGAGACTTGACATATATTCTAGCAAATCCCATAGTCATTCTACCGGGCTACAAGACACTTACAAGCAGAACTCGGGATGCCACTGGCGCATCGACCGTGTGGGGAAGGACCTTTTAGCTGCTGATATTACTCCTTTGACCGACGGGCCCAAAAGTACGATAGTCCCAATCTGAGAGAAGCAAGAATTGTGCTGGATGAAAAGGTCAAGTGAATCGTAATCGCCGGCCAGCTCGCATTTGGCATATATCAACGCCGTTACCACCGCCGTTACGCCCGGCCATGAAATCCAACCGCTACCCCGTTACTCATCCCTTCCCCCGATTCGGACAGATCACGTCCCGCTCTCGCCACTTGATCTTCATCTCAGCACTACAAAGTCCCCAAACCACTTTTCACTCGGTGCTTCTACGAGCTTATACCACGCCGTGTAACGATTAACTAATTACTTGCCCACATTGGCTCCGTACGACGACCTCCCAATGATGACGCAGTCACGACTTCACCTGGCTTCGAAGCCCCCTCGCTCCTCACACGGCTTTGGCACTGTCCATGATTGACGAAACCCTTTTCCACGACTGGCCCGTCACAGGTTCTGTAACTCGCTGGCTACTACATGCCATTCGTTCACACAACTTCTATGTTTTTCGAACGCAGTATAGGTTCGATAGCAAAAACCATCTTCCTACCATTTGCTGACCACAAGAACTTGAGCGTAACCGTCCCCTGAATGCTGACATTTGTCGTAAAACCGCTGAGGGAGATATTACATCGTCGCCCTGGCACTTTCCCCAGCATTTCAATCCGACCCCTTGAAGAGATACACGCAACATATTACGCATAATTCCAACAATGTTCATACATTTCTGTGGAGAAGATCCCACATCCGACGCCAATCCTTCCTTATGTCCTACTCTACATCTTTCCTACCCACCCGTCCCCCCTTGCTGTTTACTGCCCTGCTCTTCACTACTCTGTTTTCCAATCCCTTTATCCTTCTGTTAACAGAGCGAAAGGACTCGGCTAGCTAAGGCTTCTCAACGCGCCCTCTCCTCATCCTCTCTACCCCTCATACCCGCCTCTCCGCTATTATCCCTCCTCATCAATCTTCACTTCATAAAGTAAATCTCCACTCCTCCACGTTCATAATCCTTCATATTCCCCACTCCTCCACCTCTCCACCCCTCTTCCATCTTTCCACCTCTCCACCCCACCATCCCACCTCCCCACCTCTCCACTCCCTCCATCGCCGTAAACCCTCCATCCCCGTGAACCCTACATCCAACCAACCACCTAGAAGCCACCGCCTCATTTCCCACTAACCTCCCTCCCTCTCTCTGCCTCCCCCCCACCACCCCAACCTCACCTCCCCGCCCCCAACATGCGAAAACTCCCCACATTCTTCGTCATCCAGCGCGCCCTCCCCATCCTATCCCATCACCCCTCTACCCCAATAAGCGTGGTTTCTTGATAAGATAGGAACTCCGCGACTGGGCTTCTAATGTAAGAAGTGACTGAGGAGATAGATTGGTGGGAGAAGACGGAGAGGGAAGATAGGGAAATCGATGCATACAAAAAGGATTGCTAATGGTGTATGAAAGCCTTTTTTCAAGGGATATAGTATCAAACCTGAAAATAACGTTCCATGCAATTGGGAAGACATCCATACTCGAACGACCCTCATGGTTCATCAGAGCTACTCTCGTGAGTTGAACGTTGAAGCCCGTGAATGATGCTTCCCCCCAACTAAGACGAAGGGGCAGTCCCACCACAGGTCCATCATATTTGGCTGTGTCTACTCCTCTGAAAAGTGTAGAACCAATGGCATCGTGCCGACCACGAAGCCAGAGACTGTAGTTTTGTATTCATACAAGGACAATTCCTCCATACGACGGAGGATGCTAGGATACAGAGGATCCCTAACATGTGAGAAGCGAGTTCGCCTGTTTCGAATCCAATTCCCTAGTTGGCGGGGATGTGGAAATACCGAAGTCAATGCTAAGTTTCGAATTGCACCAGTTCCAATCGTCAAAAATTTCTTGCATGAGCTAGCCAATGTACGATGAATTGTCATCACATGCGGTTCCAAATCCAACTGGGTTTGTTCCATGACCAGAAGTGCTGTCTTTATACAACTTAGGTGGACGACTGTGCAGGGACGACTTAGACAATATCAGTCAAAGTCAGATTTCAATTCTTCAGACTAGAAATTGTGGGAGAGCATCAAGCTCACAAGATCCGTAACGGTGACAGGGATCGTGTCGCGCGATGCACAGCTTAGAGGATTTTAAATATACCCACAGGTCAATACTGCCCGCATCGATTGCTACAGCTGTTCGTTGGGGCGTCCCAAGACCAATATGGACGACGTAAATGATTGCGCCTCTTCAAGTCCTGCGTTGATAATGCCGCGCCCTTGGATACTTGACATAGTAGGCTTGCGTTGCCCTATCTTTCGTAGCTTGTCTCACCTGAGACCGCCAAAACTACCTATCTTAGTGAAGTCCATGCCAACAGCTTTTGGACTGTCTGCACAGGCGATAGTGGAGCTAAAAGGAGAACTACTTGAAAACGCATACTTGATCGAGCCATTGTTCGGGCTTTGTAAGGTGTAAAGTTGTAATGCTGAACTCAATCGTAAAGGACAGATACGTTGACTGATGAATATTAGAAACTAAAAACACTGCTGGTAGGCTGTTTCGAAGAAAAAGATTATTTGCTGGCCGGGAAGATATGCCTGTGACAAAGCTCGCCTTCCTACTACAGTACACCCCTATCACTGACGAAGATGTGACATATTCAACATGACGACCGTGAACCAAGCCGTGATGCGAATACACTCGCTCATGAACTACAGTAATAGAAATAATGGTATTCGATGATATTTCTTTTAATAAAATCAGAAAGCAGGATACGGTGAATTCAAAAACCTCTTGCGCCTCATACCGTCGAGACGGAGTTTAAGGTAGTAGTACATCTGAAATCTTTTCTAAGCATCTTCATAACAACGTGTCAGGACATTGCTATGACGGCTTTTCCGGTAGCACTAGCCCTTGAATGTCGCAGGATAGCCAGCAAGGTAACCCAATTGCCACGTTTCCAATCATGCAGACTGCATCGCAGAAATCCAGCGAAAAACCGTAGACCACTGTTAGTATATGACCATGGGCTTACGAAACTTGCGGTCCTGCCATAGCTTGGAGGCTTGTCTATCTGCATGTTTAGACCATCGTTAAGTGCTATCTCAATAATGAAACCCTCTTCATGTCCTGAAAAATGCGAGAACACAACAGTCGGTTGTTAAAACCTAACGATGGGACTTTTCTGAGCGAAAAGAAATCCCCCAGAAGCCCATCAGGGGTGGCTCCTCCGTGCCTGCAACGGTCCATCTACATAGAGCTTGTTACGAGTAGATTTAATTAACTGATCCATGGACGATGTTAAGAACTGCAGTGGTGCCAAATTCGAATCGATATTCGTGCAAGGTCAACGGTTCTCAAATTCTAAGAATAGTATCTAGGATTGCCGCATTCCGGGATAGAGACACAAGCGCCGCGCTACTATCTTGAGCTCTTTGAGTATTACACCATATCAGTTGGTGAAGCGCAAGAGACTCATATGTTGTCATTTGCAGGAGGAGAGGTGGTTTCTAGAAAAGATTGGGCACCATGATTAAAGTAAAGTGCTGTACTGTGTACATAGTACCTAAGAACACGCGAGGTCGGATGACGTCAGGGTGCTAGAGTCCAATTGAGCTAGCAGTCATGGACGTCATTCTCATATGCAGCTTCAAAGTCTTTCAATAACTTCAGTTCATTTCACTTTCGACAATTGATTCGCTTCATGTCAATGATCGCCACAAGAGCCTGTAATCGTCTACTTCCTACAGCCTTTAGGTTTATCACCTCAGCTCCCAAAAGTAGACTTCTTTCTTGTTCAGCAATCCTCCGTGCAAAGGACTCCAAGATGTCGTCCGGACCTCCAAAACATGAGATGGTCTACTTTCCTAATATGACCGCTGCGCTGCCCTCTAAATCTGGTGAATTTCGAAGAGTCCTTTGGACTGGCCTGTACTCTCAAGTGGTCCTAATGACTGTGCCGGTGGGAGGAGATATTGGTGACGAGGTTGGTCGCCTAGACTTCCGGTTCAGGGGAACATGCTGCATTTGAAGCTGTATGCCTTTTTGGAAGATTCCTGACCTATCTCTCGATCTTCTAGGTTCACACTGTTGATCAAGCTCTCACCTTTACTTCTGGCATTGGCAAAGCAACTATTGCTGGGAAGGATCAAGATGTCAAAGCCGGGGACTTGATGGTGGTACCTGCTGGAACTCAGCACCAGTTCGTCAATACAGGCCCGACTCCTTTGGTTAGTAAACCCTTCTAAGCACATCTTGCTCTTTAACACAGCGCATCCTCCAATCTGGAATCAGCAAGTACATACACAAATGGCTGTTAACGAGAGCCCGTAGATTCTTTACACCATCTATTCGCCCGCAGAGCACAACCCGCAGACTGTACATCAGACAAAGGAAGAGGGAGACAAGGAAGAAGAGGGAGGCAAAGACGAGGCTCCTGAATGGGCCCGCAAGAGCAAGACCGAAAATGAAAAGGCAGGGCTAGTCAAGATGAGTGGGAAATATTAGGAAGTGATCATTGGGTACATAGTCATCACTGAGATTAATGGGTAAACATCATGGACGATAAGTCGGCAATGCTTGCGGTTGCACGAAGAATCGGCCGTCTAAAGTGTGAAATCAAAAGTCTAACCGAACAAGTATTTCTGGAAATCGTTTTGATGCCGATTTCAGAGAGAGCCTCCAGAATGTGCCATATTGCCGCACCAAAGGAGTCAATGCTACTTTTGCTGAAATATCATGATGGGCATAAGTTTGTCGCCGCTGGCAAAATGTAGGCTAATCTTGCTTTCCATGTGGCCACACTATTGCATTTCTTTGTGCGGAACCACAATCCCAAAGCCACACTTTTCTCTATTCTTATTGAAATGGTCTAATGTGTGGCCAAGTACATCCTTGTATTAGCCCTGATGTCCTGGTGTTTCCGAGTTGTGGAAAGTCAAAGAAATGTCTTCAAAGATAAGCTCCCGTAAAGATCGTTCTGCCGCTCCATCATTCGCAAGTCTCCGTTATACTAACACTTCGATAAATCGCTATTCATAATCTCATTAATCCTCTTGTGAGTTGCCTTTGTATCTTAATACTCTGCCCTCCATCCTGCGATAACCGGTCTTCATCATCCATCAAAATCTACCAGATAAACGGGGTCACACTCGATTCAACCTCTACCGCAAAACATGCCAGGCTGGTGTCCTGTCGCCTCGAGGCGCGCATATGCCTCAGAGCGTGACTTCGATATTCGTAAGTCCCTCTCTTCTTTCTCTTACCCTGGTATTCCCACTTGAGCATTCTTTCACGACTTTACGAAGATTAGACGGCAAAAAGCACGTCTGACAATTGCCAGTTCCCCAAAGTTTTGTTTCAGACGCTGAGAGGAGTGCCGAAGCAAAGAGGGAACAACGAAGGCAGTCTAATACTGGACAGTCTGGGAAAGTTAAGGAAGAGGGAAAAAAGACTAAGGATGGTGAAGGAACCAAATCCAAGCCAGCAAACGAGACCGAATCAAAGAAGCCAGAAGCGGAAATTGAAGAAGAGAAGTAGAAGGAGCGGTAACAATTCCTTGCACAGTGGCAAAGTTTTTGGGCTGAAATTGAAGAAAGAAAGAGCCGTGGTTTGCCACTCCTCAATAATGTGTAATTCATACTAATGAGATATCCAGAAATGTAACCATGGCCCAAATTGACGGCTACAGCCTACCAATTGCTCGCAAATCGCCGTCATACTACGGATTCCAGGTTGACACAATCCAGCTCGAACGCATACATATTAAACTACAGAAATCATAAATTTGCATTTCGGTAGATTACCGTGCAAGGCGCCACAATTTAGGTTATGTTGTCAGGTAATACAGCCGCTTGATATCACAGTCTACTCCGGGCACCTCGGGTCAGACCTCCAATGCAATACATCTCGGGCAGCGGTGCAAATAGAGAAAGAAATCGTGGGCCTACTCAGGCTGATATCAGAGAAGAAGTGATCAGACACGTTCCCGGTAATGGAGCCAGGGTGTCGTAGATTGTCAGCTATTTTCATTGGTTGGGTTCAAGGCATAGGGCGGCGACGGTATGTTCGTTTTATTACATAGCTAGTCCAGTTCGAATTACTTACAGATCCACCGGATCAAGGCTTGGGCAACCTTCTGTCTATGTATTTAATGGCCGCCTTCGCCAGCTGACTTACTTTGATCACTTTCTACGCTTCTGATGGAGGAAAAAAATCCGATGGGCCCGGAAGACGGATCCTGCGCCGGGGTCACCTTCTTTACCAAGCCAGTTGGAAATTCTTATTCATTCTTTCTCTACTTCGGCGATCTTTTTCCAGCAATGGCAACGATGTGGACGTAATGATTTAGACACCATTCTGTCAAGGATTACAATGCTCCCAAAACCTACGAGCCCCGGAGGTTTTCTCCCAATGCCTCTGTGGTGTCCCTCACAGCATTACGGCCCACAACTCCAGAAGCGGTGCCGTAGATAAAGTCACACATGAATCCTCCGTTTTCCCTCACTCAATAGGTCTAGCTGAATAACACCGTCTCAGCTTCTCTCCGATTCAGATTGTAGACCATGAGCTAATTTTTACATAGTCCACTCTAGACAGCACATCCGGCATCGATACGGCTATTAGATGGCTAACAATACCGACGATCATTTCAAGCATGACTTTAGTAGCGAATCCGACACGCTTAGAATCTATTCCGAGTACTACAAGCAATAATGCATCGGACACTCCAACAACTTCAACAAATCCTACATGGGGGAATTCCCGTCCACTTCCTTCGCCACCAGTAAGATCTTAGCTGAAGCACCTTCATAGAAGGTCCGACGCTGAAGACTTTTCGCAGGTCGGACAGTAGGTAGAAAGGCCGGCATCGCTATTGGTGTAGCCGCAGTGATAGCCTTTTTTTTTCGGTGGTAAGAATGACCTACAAAGTATAGGGAATGGCTAAGACTGATAGTGGTAATCAGACGTTGGCCGAAAGATTCGAGACGGAAAACATCAGTGAGAGAAAAGGCCTCGAAAGAAAAGCCTTCAAAGGGCAATTAAGAAGTCCTTACCAGGATACGATCACTTAAGTCAAGGAAAGGTAGCAATATTGTCGCTTCGCTTGAGCTCTCTTAAGACATGCAGGGTTCGATGACCGGTCCCAAAGATATGTGTAACGATTCTCCTGCACAGAAGACTATTTGTCTGAGTATCATTCGAAGGCAAAGGTCCGACAATAGTGAATCAAACCACAGCTTTTGAATGAACAATCCCTCCACGCTTTGAGAGTGCCTGGCGATCAGACATTACCTTGCTTGTACTTCTACGTCGTGTATTGGTGGAGTTGGAAGTATTAGGATCGTTGGAGGGTGTCTTCAACAATCTCCCTCGCAGCTACACTAGGAGAGCATTGAGCTACAAAGGAAACTTGAAGAAGCCATCGAACCTGGTCCAATCTCGCTCGAAGAATCCCTTGCACTCCTTCAACACCTTGCAATCTTCCTTATGCCCCCTTTCCTTCCAGCCAGTCTGCTGACAAGCCTGCGATAGAACCGTTAAAACTAAATCGCCTTCCGCGGTGAGTAATGACATACCTCTCCACAATACCAGAAGAAGCCGCATCTGCCACACTTTGATATCCTATTCTCACGCTTCCCGCAAGCATGGCATGCCCTCTTACCATCCACCAATACCGCCTGCGCCTTGACGCGGTCACTCAATGCGAGTAGACCGGCTAGAGGGAGGCGTACTACCTTATAATTCAGCACACGCCCAAGACTCTATGGCCTTGATACTTACTTGACAGGCACTGCTCTCCTCCTGCCTAATACCAACCGTCATGTCCAGAAAGCCATGTTGATGTGCGTACAATATGGCGACGGTATCGCCCACTCGATACTTGCTTAAGTCTGGAGTCCCATCTTCAAGGTAGAACGCAACTGGAAATGTCCCACCACTATGGTCCTTGACCAGAAGACGCAGCCGCAAAAAGTGTACGACGTGTGTAATTTCGGCCAATAGGCACCAGTGGCGCGTCGGATGATACATATATCCGCCCACGGAGTGGTAGTAGTCGAGGTCCATGTCATTCTCGTCAGGACAGGCGCTAAAGGGAGGGAAATGGCGTGGGTTACGAAGATCGGTAGGCATGATAAAAAAAAAATTGCAACCTCAGCTGTAGAAAGTTTCGAGAGTACGGAAGAGGCTTTCTCAGGCTGAGAATGGAAAGGTCAAAATCAAAAGAGGTAAATAGGTGCTTTTACACCACCGGGACGCACTACTAGCCGCAAAGAAGCATACAAAGAGTAGACGGGTGATGGCTAGACAGACACCAGCCGAATTGCATCAAATGCTTTCGTATTTTCCATGACACAGACGTTGCCACCCTTGGTCTCAAGCAAGATTCTTTGTTAGCCTTGCGGCAGAGTACCTACGTTTTCGGAACCAACAGAACCTGAACGCAAAACCGCATCGAGAGGTCTGAACCTTGCTATTCACAAACTGATTCTCGTCTCTTCATCTCGTATATACCAGCTATACCAATGGCAAGCAGTCTGAGATCAGATATCTTCATTAGGCAACGCCCGGCACCCAAACCAAGCGACCCTTGGCCGGCTACTATCACCGAACACGCGATAAATACCACCTTAGTATTATCTCTGCCTGTCTTCACGTCGTCGATGAGCATTCTGGATGGCTCAGACAATCCACTATTGCAGGATCAAATACAGTTCAATGGCCAGCATCAAACCCCAGCAAAAAGATAAACGATAAACCAAAGGCGGCTTCAGGAGGTTCGGAAGCGCTCAAACGGGATCAATTCCGCAACCAAAAGCAGCCACGGTTCTACACCTGTAAAGTATCTAGGGTTGGCTGCATGTGCCCGATCTCCTGATCTCTAGCCTGCTTCAGGGCTGTAGCGAGATTTTGCTGTAAGAAGTTGTCAAGTTTTCAAATTAATTGAAAATGACTTAACATATTGAGAGATTAGAGACTATGACTATGTAAAAACCGAATGTAGGTTTAGATATGAGATATGAGAAAGGTGTGAACTAGCCAAGGTTTCTAGGTTGTTGTTAATAACGATGATTTGGTCTAATGTACTAATCACTTCTCTTATAGCAGCACCTAACGGTCTTACGATCATAACCCGTCTGGACGATAAACTACTACGCCAATAGGCATGCGTCGTTGGTATTGATGGTATGCAAACAAGCGTGGACATGATGACACGATATCGTCCGTCTTCTCAAGCTCCGATCGACTGTTCAATCATTCTTCACACTATGCGTTAACTGTAGGAATTAGCATACACAACCCGAACACATGACTCCATAACTCATAGCTCATACGTCCGTAGTTCTTGGCCGTCAACTACAAGTCCTCATCCTCATCGCCGAGCCCTTGTCGCTCCGTAAATTGCATGAATTCCCCGTCCCCACCAGTGATCTTCTCCCACGCATCCCTTACAGTTTGAAGCAGGTCGTCTTCCAATACCAAACCAGGTGGGAGATCTGGTAGCTGCAGGATCCTATTGGGCAAAGTACTACTTGCTAGATCATCTAGGTCGCTTATCATATCTTTACTCGGATGTTCTGAGATTGCGTGTTCCTGGGTATAGTGAGTGCCCCAGAGGACATCTGGTTTAGGGTCTTCGAGTACAACTGAAAGGAGGTTTTTGACGGCCATATTGAGTAAGGGAAAAGCTTTTGCTGGGGACGTGTGGCTGATTGACGCATAAATAACACCTGGGTCATTTGATTTCGGTCGTTAGCTAGGTCCTTTAAAATGATAGCGAGCGCGGAAGGGACATAAGGCGGAAGGTGCACATATCAGACTGTCAGAGGTATGTTATCTTCAATGGATATTGCAGACAATGTAGATAAGTATTCGTTGTTGGATCATCATGAATGCAAAAACCTGGCAGGCAGCAAGTATGGTCAAAGAAATTAGTTGAGACTCACATTGGCCGGCGGGACATTCCCCAGTATCACTCGAGTGCACCATGAGATATACCGGCGGCCGTTTGTCAGCACTAAGAGATGCAGTGGGATAGACGACCAGGGCACCAGCGGGTGGAGGCGATCCTTCACTTGGAAGGGGGAATAGGGAGGAAAGTGGCGACGACACAATGCTTATGGTATGGGCTGTCTGTACAGAGGTGTGATCCGGGGATGATCGATTCTCCGAAGGCAAATCACAAAGATTACCCACGATCCAATGAGTCCAGATCTCCTCTCCGTCATCAAGGCGTACTCGTAAGGGAGGCGCCGTGTCGTCAGGACTTGATGTTTCGTTATCCAAAAATTGTTGACGTGTGTCTCTGATACTCTCGACTCCATTGTTAAGCACATAAACGCCGCCACCAACAGCTAGAGCACGACAAGCCACTTGGGCTACTTCGGCTAGCCCGCCCCACCTCGGCATGACTGAGCCAAAGCCTGGTCCAAACACTCCTATCGAAGTAAGATGTCTGTGTATCCGAGGAAGGGCATATGATGTCGTCGTCACTGCTGGTTGGTCCGGAGACAAAGTCAAAGCTAATAGTGGCGGTTGTAATGGCGTTGGTATCTTAACATGAGCTGTCAAGAACTCTGGAAAAGGCTTTTCCCCCCATTGCTCCAATATTGCTGGATGGGATTCGACGTCTGCAGCCAGCTTAAGGAATCTCATCAGCGCTCTTGTAGATCTGAGATCAATGCTAGTATCTCCAAACACATCCTCCCGACCTCCTGGGATTCGTTGTAGTCTGCTTGGAGGATCCCCTGAGTTTGAACCAGACACGTTATCATCCTGCCCAATTCCCTTTCCAGAATGTCCATCGTATATCCACCAACTACCGACAGCAAGAAATTCCAATTGTTGGTAGACCTTTGAAGAGATAAGTGCCGGTAGTAGGTTTGAGCGAGTGTAGATCAGTTGCGGCGATAGCGATAAGCTATATGCGCGAGAGAAACCTAATCTGGACTCAGAGCCATGGTCAGGCTTGTGTGAGATCGTAGCATTCGTGAAAGGCGAAGAGTGCGAAGCTGACGGGAGCGATGCTTTGAGGCTGTTAGCTAGATGCAAATTAAGATACAATGCCAACTTTACCAAGTCTAACGGAGTCAACCCATGCCTCTACCTCTTGCAAGCTAAGAGCTGCTTCTGCGCCTCCGTAGTAGTCGTTTTTGTCGACATGCAACACTTTCTTCCCAGACCTTGAAAGGGCGCTTTCTCATTGCTACGTCAGTCAGAAACGTCTAGCTTCTACGCTTTGTCTCTGAAGCTGGCCAGAGAGCCTTACAGTGCTAGAAGAGATTGTGAGATTCCAGTGCCCGAAAGCACCACATCCCATATTGTTTCGCTAATTGACTCCATGGTTTTTGGGGAAACGTTTGGACAGTACGGAAGTAGGTAGTGTGGTAATTAACAAAAAATCTCGGTTAGGTACCTCTGGTGCCTAGTGGAGCCGGGTGACTAAGTCAAGTCAAGTACAAGTTTAGATTTTCGATGTTGCACGGCCTTCACTACAACCACATTCACATACTATCTCATGCCTACTATGTTGAGAAGATAAATGCTTCCTGAGCCTTCATTGGCTTTCAGGGTATGAATGTGTGAGAATGACCAATGCCATCCTGTATCTGCTGCTCTGGATTTTGCCTGAAAGAAGCGGTTCGTTTTGTGATGGTACAGAAACACCGCAAAGACTGCTTGAAAATTTTCGCCTAAGAGCTCGAAAATGGAAAGAACCTTACAGGCGAAGTCTTGATTTTCTTCTTGTATGTTTAGATGAATAATACGTTCGATGCTGGAACAACGACTGAGGTACGGATAGTTTCCAAGAAAAATGAACGAACACCGCAAGTGCACCGTACTATCTAGAGCAATCCGATCGTTCTAATTTCGGCTTTATTAAAGACACAATGGATAAATGCTGCCCACGCATACCATTTGCTTTCAAAAGCCCAATAAGACAAAGCCTGCTTTGCTACATATATCGACTGTCCCAAGATAGCAGAGCAGTTCCGTTCCAATGCCATTGCTTGTACTTTGCTAATGAACTCACTGGGCTACTCGTTAGTGGGAAAAAGCGTTAAATATGACATTTACTACTTACCTCTCCTATAAACGGGAAAACAGCCAGAATGACATATGCGTGGCAGTTGGACCCCTGTTCGTTGGTTGACTGACGGATATTGGCAATGGTGAATCCTCCATGGATTTTGTACGCCATACCGTGTCGTACCGTTGCAATCCCCTCTCAATGGACTAAGTTCAAGTCCAATCCAGCCATTAGTGTCCCCATGCATTTCCCCCTCTATTCCACGAGTAGTTTCGCCGAGACATATGCCAAAACGATAGGCGCATAACTCAGACATCTTCTTGCCCTTCTTCAACAACCCTCGCCTTCAATATCTTCACTTGATCTACTGGTCTATCCTCCGCTCCCGTCTTCACCAGCCCCATTCTTTGCACAACCCTCAACCCACTCTTCACCCTCCCGAAAATCGTGTGCTTCCCATCCAGCCATGGCGTCGGCGCGAGGGTAATACTATTACTATATCAGTGCCGCGAGCCATTCAATACCAGACGGACATCACGAACAAGAACTGACTACCGTTGGTATTTGGTCCACTATTCGCCATGCTCAAAACACCTGCACCAGTGTGTTTAAGAGAAGGGTCGATCTCATCTTCGAATTTCTCGCCGTAGATGGATGTTCCACCCCGTCCGGTGCCTGTAGGGTCGCCGGTCTGGAGCATGAAGTTGGGGATTATGCGGTGGAAGAGAACGTTGTTGTAGTAACCGCGGCGGGCGAGCTCAGCAAAGTTTTTGCATGTCTGGAAAACAATCAAAACGAATCGTAGAGCTAAATAGAGAAGGAGAATTTACCTTGGGTGCATGGTCGTTGTATAGCTCTACCACCATGGAACCCTGCGAGTTGTCAGCTAGTATCTGAAATGGGACTACGACGGACTTGACTGACCATAGTGGTGTCGATTGCTACATTTGTGGCCATGCTTGTTGGCTGATGCTCATGCAAAACTTTTCTACTGCAAACCCAGTTCGCCGAGCTCTATCAGAATCGCGGCTACTCTACCCTATATCCATAAGCGCGCATCAAACTTCCACTTGATTTATATATCCTTTGTCTATACCATTAACCGGACTGAAGAAGGCTTCACCCATCGCTCTACAGTGATTCAACCTTGCATTGTCAACATGGCCATAAATCCATCGCCGACCGCATCTACTACCCCCCAACCCCTCTCTTTCCCCGCCCTTACTTTCGCCAAACTCTCCCCTCACGCCTTCCTCCACGCCCACCTCACGTCTCCTGCAGGCCCGACCCGTCCCTCTCATCGCACGCCCTCACAATCGCGTCGGCCGACCGTACACACTGGCTCTCTTACTCACGCCAATGGCAGCGCGGTCGTCCGCATTGGTGATACCGCTGCTGTATGTGGTGTTCGTGCTGAGATACTACTCGCGAAAGATGTCGCAGGTTATCAGCCCCCACGGCGATCGGTCCAGGAGTCTACGAATGGGAACGAGGGGGACAAGCATGCAACTAAGAGGAGGAAGTTGAGGGAGGACAGCGCCGAAATGGCTAGTCTAAATCTACTGGTGCCGAATCTGGAGCTTGCGACTGGGTGCTCGCCGGCGCATATGCCTGGTGGCCCGCCTTCAACCTTGGCGCAGACATTGAGCCAGAGGCTGTTGACACTGATGCATACCTCGCGGTTAGTGGATCTGGACGAATTGAGGATTTGGTACCATCCGCCAAAGATAAATCCCCCAGACAAGATGGAGGAAGACGATGTCGATGAGGAGGATACAAAGTCGTCTGTTAAAGCTTTCTGGACCCTTTACATCGATATTCTCTTCATCTCCCTTGATGGAAACCCTTTCGATGCTGCATGGGGCGCTATGCTCGCAGCGGTGCAAGATGTTCGATTGCCGAAGGCGTGGTGGGATGCCGATAAGGATATGGTTCTGTGCGACGATGACGCTTCTATGTCAAAGCCGCTGACCCTGAGTAGAGTGCCGGTTGCGGCGTCCTTCGCTGTATTCGCAGTTGGCAAGGCGGGAGCGAAGTGGATATTAGCAGATCCAGACGCGTTTGAGGAGAGCATTTGCGAGGAGACAATTACTATCGTCGTTCAAAAACAAATACAGAACCTGGTATGGGATGTCGTGGCTATTGAAAAGACTGGAGGGTTTGGGGTGGGGGTAAAAGACATAAGGCAACTAGTAGAGATGGCGCAGGAGAGGTGGAAGGATTGGAGCGAGGTGCTGTCTAATCGCGGTGGGGCGCCGAAGAAGCAGTCTGGGAGTAACGAGGAGATGTCTGAGAAAGCAAGAATAAAGGCTGAGACAGAAGAGCGTGTCAGGATCAAAATGGAGAAGTTGGGCATGCCTCCGCTCAAATCGATCAAGACATGAGAGAATGTTAATAAACTCTATACTCCCCGCAGTCCTGGTACAGCTTCTGGACTCGTACTGAACGCTCGCTCACATTGCATGGTAGCGAGGCCTCGGCACCACTTCGATACAATGTAAGAGGGATGGGCGGCTATCGCATCTTGAATTAAGAGCGTTGACTGGAGCTCTTAGCAAGTAGTAAGGACTTCTATCACAGAGGCCACAAGTCCCAGGGTCCTCACCGAAAGCGTTGTGGTGGCACGCATGCTCGTGATTGGATATTTGGGACTCGGATTCTCAGCATAGCTCAGGGGACAGTGGTCGCATCGCTCTCTACAATATAGCTAAAGCATTTCAAGTGTGAGGTATATCACCTTCTGGTGCTATTCCTGCCTTGACGTGCAACTTGAACTAGTCGAATTATATTTGAACATTTTGCCTTCCCTCATTTATCCAGTTACATGAGAAAATCCCAGAGCCCAATCTCGTTCCCAGCACTACAGCTTTTCCAGGCTCCCCATACACCGCCATGTTTCCTGCGGATCTATTGAAAATCCTCCTACCTCCTTACACACCGTATGAATATTGCAGCCCCGTGTTTCCAACTGAGTTTACTTTACGAAACACCTCTACCATAAGTTACTACTCACACCTTCCTCCTCTTCTCCGCCCGCCCCGGCCCCTCACCAGCCACTCCCCTTCGTCTCAACTCCCCACTGCTGGCCTCGCTGTCCTCATCCAGTATACTCTCAGAAGCCTGCCGGAGCTCGTGTTCTAGCGATGGCGACTTGGGGATGGATGTTTTGTTGCCCTTTTCTGGTTGGGGAGAAGATTGGTCTACGGAGGCTTCTGGGTTTTCGAGTGGCTTTTCCTTAAAGGAAGTTCGGGGAAGGGCGATGGAGAACGAGAAGAGCTCGTTTGTACGATTGCGGTGCGAGGTACTCTCTTTACGTTTCTTCTCCTCTCCCTTGTTTTTAGTCTCATCTGCTCTTGTGCTTCCGTTGCCTTCTTTACCTTCTTCGACTATGTCATCGAGAGTCTTCTGTTTCTTGAGAAGTGAGAAGGGACTACCCCTCTCAACCTCTTTTTCCTTCTTGTCCTCCGCCGACTCCTCATCTTCGGCCTCCGAAAATTCCCACATCGTCTTCAAATCGCCCCTGATGAAAGATGTACCCCACAACGAACCCAATACGCCAGGAACAAGGTAGAGAAGAGCGGGCTGAGCGTGGCCGTAAACGTGCATGACGCTAAGTGTGCATAGCATGCCTATGACATAGCCGACGAGACTGGAATTGAAGTACGTCTTTGGAAAGCCACCGCCGTGCTGCTGTGTTTGGGTATTGCTCTTTAGTTGACCGACCCAGAACCGCTCGCCCCAGCTACCTGTAGCGGGCTGCCATTTGGCTTTAATAATCTCAGATCCTGGCAAATCGGCTATATCAAGCTCTGCGAGCTTACCAGTGCCTTTCAATGCAGATTTGCGCTTCTGTTTTCGCAAGTAGAACAGGTAGAGATCGAACCTTAAAGCCAACCCAATCATAATGCCCGGCAAAACCACATCTCCAAGGCCTAGCATCGACAACGCCTGCTTCCCCGGATCCTCATCCGGCCCTGGCGGTCTCGGAAACAGCAGTTTTGCCGGAATCTCGAGTTTTGTAGCTACCGTAACCATCAATGGAGTGAAGAAAACGAAGTAAATGTCGTAGAAGAACAAAGAGCTTAAAATCAGTGTGCCGGTCCAAAACGTGGTGGGGGACATGAGTTGAAGAGTACTGTATGCGAAGCCAAAACCCAAGATATTGGTCAGCCACCATGTCTTTTTGACAAGGTTGTAATAAAGAACAACGGCGCAAGCGATGCTGAGACCGAAAGCCCCTTGTGGGCCGAGGCGGAAGCGCGAGTAGCCTTGCTTGCGAAGGTAGACACAAATATTTATTTTCTGAGATGGGAAATCTCGTAGCGTCCAGAGAATGTGATACAATATCGCTGGTAGCGGCAACCTTGAAAACAGTCCTGGAAGAGGACTCGAGATTTGAGCTGATCTGTCAGGCAAGCTCTCTACTTTCCTCAATTGCGGTCGCACCTCCCACATTCGACCGTCCCACATATACCTATCGGGGAATGCGTACGAATGTAAAACTCCCATACCGTCAGTGAGCAGCCTAGCTACAGAAAGAATACCAAAAACGGAGAAATACCAATTCAGTATCTTATTGAGTAGAGCCGGGTCCTGCAGCCATTTGATGATGAAGTAGAGCCCAGTAAGAGTACATCCAGCAAGGAGAGGAAACATGATGGCATCCCCAGGGGAGAGGCCCTCCATCTTTTGTTGGCTTTCTTCGGTTTCATCATCTCCGCTGTCGTCTTCTACATGTTCCCCGCGCCTGGAAGGTTTCGCGGCTGATGAGGGACGCGATAGCGACGCATGAGCACCAGCATAGATAGGGAGAAGGGCAGAAACTATCAGATGTAGATAAGTCGGTATAACTGGCTGGATGAGACTGAAATGGTATGCTATGCGTCCCAAAATTTCCATGCTAGGCTCCATTGCGGAATTGCGTGAACGACAATATGAAAGCTACTTCAGAAGTGCGACTTTAACGCTGTGTTAGCGAATTTGAAGGGAAGAATGAGTGGCGATTTCGTGTTGGTTCAAGAAATGAGGAGGGCAGCGCAGGAAACAAACAAGACTCCAAATAGGAGATGGACAGCGGCGCCTCTGGCGCCTACTTGCGCGGCTGTAAAGTGAAAGTCTGCCGAGGCGCAGCATCTAATTGAACAACTTCAATCATTCGATTATGTTGGCACGCATGTGCCCGTCTTCCACGCTAGGCCAACAAATTGTCCACTACATGTCCTGCGGATATCGTAGACTAAGGCCTCACAACTGCGTGCTGGCCAGGCGCCGTGGGGGGAGGTATGCAAGAACTTTTCGCAGCGCCTATTCGTAGAAGATGGCGTGGCTGTATGCGGGCACACTTGTTTAGCTGCTGTCCGTATTTTGGGTTCCAAACCGTGAGTCCTCCCATGATGCACAGAAGGCGGAGCCCTGTCTGAAGTCTTGTGGTAGATCCCTCGTCCATTTCAAGCTTTCTCAAATTTCGTGATGTCTTGTTCGTCATTGGCCACTCCCATCGGGCAGAGATCGCCAAGTGGCATGAAATACCAGTGGCAGGAGGATGTTGAAGACCTTGAGGGACATCATGTGGGAGGCTACCATCCGGTATATCTCCAAGATGAGTGTTCAGATGGCCGATATCGGATTGTGCATAAACTTGGATGTGGTATTTACTCTATTGTTTAACTTTCGAAAGATCAGCATATGAATCGCTACGTCGCGGTGAAAATCATTGTAGCAGAGGCGTCGAATACTAGTTCAGAAACCCGAATCCTCCGACATCTAAGTAATTCCCAACCAAATCATACGGGATAAAGCTATGTCAGTCCTATACTCGATGAGTTCTGCATAGACGGTCCAAACGGCCGTCATTTGTGTCTAGTGAGCGAATCTGCTAGATGCAATGTAGCAGCTTCAAAAGAGGCAAGCACTGATTGGATGTTCCCCATAGGAATTGCGTGAGCAGTCGCTACACAAGCCGTATTGGAATTGCAAGACATTCATTCCTGTGATGTGGTGCATGGTGGTGAGTGACGCCAATAGATTCTGCCAAAGCTTACGCTAAGGTATCGATGAGATCTACATGTCAGGAACATACTTTCCCGCTTGCCGCCCATAGACTCCTTATCCATCGGCGAGATCTATCAAGGCTTCGGGGAACCTCCAAAAACCATTATAGAAAGAACGGACGGTATTCCCACTGGCCCTAAGGTCCCCTCCTATTCCGTGATGCCTACCCAATTAGTAACCCCTAGCGACGAGATTAGCGATCCGCGCATCATGATATCTGACTTTGGCGAGGCTTGGCTTAGCGATACTGAAACCCGAGAGGAGATCCAGACTCCTGTCTTATTCCTACCTCCCGAAACTACCTTTGCAAAGGACTTAATCGGAAAGTCAGCCGAGGTGTGGTCTCTGGGTTGCACCCTTTACGTGATTCTTGGCGAGCGACCACTCTTCGAGGGTTTCATGCCTGACAAAGATGATATCATCGCGGAGATGGTCAGTTCTCTGGGTCTCCTACCTTAGTAGTGGTGGGAGTCGTGGCAAGCGAGGGGCGAATTCTTCCTCGAAGATGGGTCGTGGAAGACAGATATGGAGCGCTTTCATGATTCTAAATCGCGGCCTTTGCTTCTACGCATTCACGAGATGGGGAGGGAGAATGATATCGAATTTTGCGCGGACGAGGCGATGAGTCTGGAGAAGATATTAATAGCCATGCTTACATAGCTCTGGGAGTTACGGATCAATACCGTCAAGTCGATTATGCTTTTCAGGTGCTAAGAGGAAAATGTGAAAAGATCTCGCGAAACGGCGACGCAACCATGCGAAGTCGGATGCGCTCTCACCTGCACACAAAATGCTCGCGTTTGCTTGTGTGGTTAATCAAGCGGTATAGCGTAGCGAAGGGAAGTAATTAAGTAATATCACATTTTCTAACATCGAACACCTCAGAGCTGACTTATTTTAGAAATTATATGAAGATTTGATACCTTCGTATACTCGTAGAACTAAGAAAGGGTGTACCATCTTATACCATTAAATTTCATTCACAAAAACAAGATATGGCGTCTTGGGACCTGCACAACATGCCCGCTGTTCCAGGCCTTGATACCATGGAAACCATAACATTGCCATCTGGTCATCGAGTGTCAGCCACACGTTTCCAGATACCGACAACGAAGACGGGTCAGGAACCGAAGGGTCAAGATCGTTGGCCAAAATACAGGTTTGAGCGTTGAGCCCTCAAATAGCGAGGCATGTTGAGCAGCGAGGACTTATGACACGCTTACGGCCTCGGCCTCTCGAAGCTCATGCCATGCGTGACTGACGAAGAGGGTCAAGAAGTTGATCCCTCCTATTTTGGCAGAACCCTGCTGACCAGCCACGATGGAAGACTGGCGCTGGAAGATTTCCTGAATACCCCTGTAATAGAATATGATGTTCATTTGGGGGTTTGGGTCTTCTTCTAAATGTGCTTCCAGGGCGTCGATCTCGACTTTCGTACCTCCGGCTCGACCGCTCCATCGCAAAGCCAAGATGAATACATAGATAGCCTCGATTCTGATCCCGTCACATATGAAGGCAATACCTCGTAGGAAATGTTTCTTCGATTTCCTGGAATCCGAATGGCTGTGACCTTCGAGCGTCATGATAGCCTCTGCTGTTCGACCAGACTTTATCAGACATAAGATAGTAGCATAGCTAAATTCCGATGCTTGCATGAACGGAGACCATGAACTTCCACCAACGAATTGAATGATTTCATCTTCGAGGATTAGCTCAAAATAATGCCCTACCCATTCTGCGTATCTGCGCCCCAAGATATACTCGTGCAAAGCTTCACGAATATTATTCGCCTCAAGCATCTGCTTACCACGAGTTTCATACACATTGGCTCTAATGGAAAGCTCGTCAAGATTCTTGATTCTGGTCATCATAAATCCTGCAAGCTCGTTTCCTTTTGAGACTGGTTCGGTGCCGAATACAGCTGCGTGGTGGATCCCACGTGCTTCATGGAACGCATCTAAAGCAGAATCCAGCAGCATTTCTCGTCGTTTCCTTGAAAGGTTGAAATATAGCTTTATGTCGAGCGGATGAAACGATAAGGCGGATGTGAAGTTCTTGCAAGTCCCTCGCAAACCTTCAACTGTTGTCAAGAAATAATTTACCGGCTCCCTGACGAACCACAATTCTCTCACTTCGACTTTTAAAAAAGCCTGTTGCGGGAACACCTCGAGAGAGTTTGACGACACTGAACGGCAGTGGTCCTTCTTCAATATGCCGACAAAGTCCTTGTTGCAGTCTATCTTGAACAAGACCCAGCAATTCTCGTCATACAATATACGAGAAGCCTCCTCATTGACCTGCTTGTTGACGCGCAGGATGGCAGGCTGGAGGATATATCTGTCTTGCGGTTCGTCCCACACTAAATCCTCCAGGAGAAGCTCACGGTAAATGTGATCTCGCAGCTCCCGAGGCAAGCCTAAGAAATGAGGACATGGACGGTTCTCTTGGCGTTTCTCTACCCACATTATGGTGCTCTAAGGGATCTGTAGCAGTGTGTCCTAAGACTAGGCTGAGCTTGATCCGGTTTGCGAAGATATAAACTGGATATCAAACACTCTAGCGATCTACCTACGAAGAGCAATATTGGTTTTGTTCGTATGGGTTATGCGAGCCGTTCTGGATCTGATTGATGGAGGAATCGCGTGGTGATACTTGATGATGGTAGTTGGAAGAAATCAGAATTGTTTGTCAAGGTAAGAAATATATAGTATAGTTATCAGATGTGTTGGTAAAAGTATCGGCATATCACTAATATAAGTGATGAGAATGAGATTGTGAAGTTTGTAGTGAACGAGGGTCACGACCGCCCGTTTGTGTGGATTGATCTATCGACACCGTTAAATCAAAGGCCGAATCTTGGGCCTTATCTCATTCGAAACAACCGGGCTTATAACCTGTCAAAACCAGTCTCCCGTGAATTTGTTGATCAATACGGGAGAGGTGTATTTCCGAGTACTTATCTAGCCTAGTAACGAAGAGTACTGATAGAAAACTTCAGACGCTGATCAAACCTTCCATGCATAAGCATGAAGCCTATATATGGAGACCTGCAGATTCTGCAAACAACACTCCCCAAATCCAAGATATCATTACTCTTTCCTATGCTCAAGACTCCCCATAGCCATTTTGGCCAAACAAAGTCCGAGTTCTGGCCGGGGTAGAGACCCGGTGAGTACATTTGTAACATTCCCTTGAGAGGGGATCTAGATTATTTCGATAGATCCTCCCGCTACTTGCTCTCATATGAAGTGATGACGCACGCCGTCTTATGTCAGCCGAGATTCTTCTTTTGCACCAGCTTCCTACTTCTCTTCGCCCGAGGTCCAGGCTCTTCATACTCTTCGTCGTCCTGGTCCTCCTCCATCTCCTTCCTCTTCGTGCCCTCAGGTGCCCCTCCCTTAAGGCCCTTGCCTGCACTGGCCGCGTTCTTAATTGATTTCGTATCCGCGGCCGCTGTCTTCTTTGGAGCGGCCTTCTTGGAGCTACTAGGCACCCTCTTGCTGGCTTTCACCGGGTTGGTGGTCGTCGCTGCAGGACTTTTCGACTTGTCTCCACCCCTCGTTCTTGCGCTCTGACCTCCCTGCCGATTTGAGGACCTCATGCATCTGTCTAAATGCCTCGCCATTTGGCTCACCGTAAGCTTTTGTGAGCAATTGGGGCATTCGGAGTTGGGTACTGGTGGGAGAGACATTGCTTTCGGTTGCTGAGTATCAGTGAGGCTGGCCTTAGATGCCTTTCGAGGATTTTTAGATGGAGCTTTGGTGAGAGATCGACCGTATATGTCGTGGCCTGGTAAAGAGGTGTACGTCGATTTCACGCAGTATCGTTTTTCTTGGGTTTCATCGTTGACCAAAGGGTCCCGAGAGGGGAGATGGCAGCGAGGGCAGAGGTTTTCTTTAATAGTTTTGAGGGGATTCCCTTTAATTAATAGCTCTCCACTCTCCGAGTCCGTTGTTGTGGGCGGTGGCATCTCGTCAGACTCGTCAATATTCTTCTTGTCGTCGTTCAGCTGCTCTTTGCTAGCTTTAAAGGCCAAGATCTCTGCAGTCTCCATACGCGCCATCTTCTCCTCCTTGTGTGCTGCCATGACGACGTCGCTAATTATGTTAAACAAAAGGTCTTCGAAGATCTCCGTCGCCTAAGTTCTATGTCAGTATAGCGACAAGGCACAGCCATGGAGTGTCTTGGAATACCCACTATCGCAGTCATCGTCTTTTCCCTCGACGCACTGTCAGCTTTCTGCGGGGCCAGCCCGGTAGTCGAGGTCTCCTTGTTGTCCATTTTGTTCTTGAAAGTAAAGCCTTTCTTTATAACGGAAGAGAGGAGAATATATGTGGATACGAAATGTTTGGCGAAAGGAAACTTCTTGCTATGAACGATGGGAATACGAAATAGTCGCAGGGAACAATGGAGAACTTAAGAAGAGAGGAAGTGTTTACATGGCTATATAGTACGCCATTGAGGGCAGTATTAGATCCATGCAAGACAATAGCATGGCCCGTTGATATTATTGTTGTTAGCTATCAGTGCATGTATCTCGTGTTATTCATATATACATATAGTGGGCTATTGACATTGTCTTGCTGGCAACTGAAGCTGCTATTGAGACGTATATTGCCGGTTAGTGTTGTACATATAATGCTAGCTATTGATTGTTCTGCTGCTGGCTGTTGACCTGCTTGCTGTTGTGGGACCTGAGTAACACTCAACGTTGGATCTATTGTCAGCATCGCAACTTCTCTATCGTTGAAAGTCGTATTATACAAACTCCACTTTTTAGGATTGAGATCACTCGGACAAACTCCTTTGATGTATCTGTTATCGATATACGAGAGGCGGACGTACATATTTCAAAGATCCTACTATGTTCCATCTGTAAGTACGATCAGCTCATCAAACAACAGATTAGATTATACGGATCATTAGTACTGAGGATCTTCTCACGATAAGATAAGATTAGATTGTTCAACTATGCCCGCCTTGCCACGCTATGTACCTCCATCGAAAAGCTTAACGAGTGCTAAGTAGGCAATCCGAGAGATCCATACTAAGCGCCCACAGTGCTACATACTATGGATCTCTCTCTTCTCACCAAAGCTGCACCGACCTCTCCATTTCCCAAGTCTCCTAGAAGTCACTCATCATTTTCCGATTACGCCTTAAATCCCTCTCCTGTCAAAGCTCCACAACCCGACCAAACTGCTTATGATGAGGACTCTACCGAGCTTTCAAGAAATCCTCTATCCCCGAATATCACTATCAAACCCACCACCCCAGCAACTCTCCCCTCCTTCCGCCGCGTAACCACCCTCCTCCTACCCATTCGCTACTCCGACAAATTCTACAAAGAATCAATCTCCGACCCAACATCCTCATCTCTCTCCCACGTAGCCTTATGGCGTGAAAAGCCGCGTCCCGGGAAGCGGAAACGCTCATCATCGCCTCAACCCTCAACTGCCGATTCTTCAAGTCCCCCCAAAACCACACCAGAACCCCCATCACCCTTAGTCGTCGCCGGCATCCAATGCCGCCTCGAACCCGTCCCGTCACCCAACGAAACCGAACAACATCTCTACATTCAAACCCTCGGCGTGCTCTCACCATACCGTGGTCTGGGCATTGCAACGCACCTCCTTAACACCATTATTGCTACCATCATACAGCACCACAAACATGTCACGGAGATCTACGCGCATGTGTGGGAGGCCAACGAGGAGGCGCTAGAGTGGTATCTGAGGAGAGGGTTTGTGGTTGAGAAGGAGGTCGTGGAGGGGTATTATCGGCGGTTGAGGCCTGGGGCCGCGAGGGTTGTGAGGAGGAGGGTTGGAGTTGGGGATTATTTGGCGGTAAGGAGAGGGAGGGGGAGGGGGAGTGGAATTGGGGATATGGAGAAGGGGGGTGGGATACGATCCAAAACGCCTGCAGAAAATTTGATATTGCATGAGGATGCTCGCCGGGAGAGTCTAGAACGCGATGTACAAAAAGCCAGCGAGACGTGAAGATTACTAGGACTTGGAAGAAGATCGCTTCAAGTGATCCAGACCGAGAAATAACTTCGCCATTAACATGATCGTCGGGATCGTCGACACAGTCAAGCAGCACCACGCTAGATACTCATGCAGCGGCCTCGAGTACCAAAACCCCTTTGCTTTGCCGCCGATCCATCCTATCACAGGCTAGACCCCCGTCGTGGTTCACCAACCAAAGATCTCCGTGGCGGCTTCCGGATCAAAGTAGGCCCAACATCCATGACTACGTAGAAGACGACAAGTTCCAGTGGCATGGATGCCTTATACCGCCCGAAGTCTTCAACCCTTCCGGCAAGGGCATGCTATTCCGACCTGGGCATTCATATTGGTCATGGAATGTATGGCGTACGCCTCAGCTCAGGGATGAGGATGAATGCCTCATCTTCGATAAAAATAGTATCTACTTCCCTGGGCGAGACAAGGGGTTATTGCTTCACTTGTCCTCATCCAAGCTCCGTGCCCAGCAGCTTGAACTTTTCAATCTTGAACGACAGTTGAAGTCGCCCTTCAACGTCTGCGGCACCAAGCGAAGTGGCACCTGAAACACGAAAATGACACGCAGAAGTCAAGGACCCAGTATTGCAGGAACCGCAGACGAAAAGAATCAAAGAATCTTCTAATCCAGATCAGCCTCTTAGGAGTGCAATGGAAGCCAGGAGAGACGCGCCTCGCCTAACTCACTCAAACGGAGCACAGAACAATGCGAGTGGGTAATAGACGCGGCCCCTGACGGGGAAGTGAATTTCGATAACATTGCAAGGCAGTTTGAAGCCCGCTTTGGGTTTCATCGATCGGCTGAGGCGACCAGGCAATTAATCCAGAAAAAGTTTCGTTGGAGAGCTTCCATTGACACCTGGACTATCCATCAAAGGTGTTGGATTGCCAGAGCTGCCAAAGAAGGTGCCCTTGGCGCCACATAGTACAACGACAAGTTCAAAGCAACAAGGACTAGCGACGAGTTCGAAAGCCAGTACCAGGAGATCTTGAGCTACTCAAACCCAACTATACCCGATGAAGACAGGCCTTTCCAGTTCCCGTCCTCGTAAACCGTCGCAATCGCGCTGTCCGTCGTATTTGCACCAGGGGGTGCTATCCCTGTTTGCGCTGCAGAATTTTGCAGCATTGGCTGCGATGCCTGGAACAGGGGCCGCGAGTTAGTATACAGCGAGGGAGAGATGGAGATCACCTCACCACACTCGCACCCACAGAACTCAAAGTCCGAAACCCATCACCACATCTTTACCAAAACGCATTTCTTCACCCCCCGGGTAGCTTTGCCCACCATACCATTAAAACCTCACATCACATCTCACATTAGCACCCCCCTGCGCTAATTACTTCGCCCAAAATCATCAAATTCACCCCGCCTCCATGCTCTCAGGACCCACCGCCACCCCCAATACCCTGCCCAAGGTCATTCGCATGCTGCCTCACATTTCGCTCAACTCCTTCCTTCCCCTCCTCCCTCCCCCCTCGCCATCCTCCACCTCCTCCTCGTGCTAGCCCACACCCCCCTCCAACACCCCACCCTCCTCCCCAAAGATCCCGTCCCCATCTCCATCTCCAGCGACACCAGCGCAGGCAACACACTCGGCATCCGACCTCTTAGTGCCGGAACACCCGGTGCACCGGGGGGGCTAGTTCGGTGCTGTTGGCGGAGGAAGTGCATTTGGGGTTGGTGTTCGTCGGCGCTGTGTTGATTTCTTGCGTGGTGGGGGGACTCTTTTTGCGCTCTGTTTGCGTGGAATGGGAGGTGTAAAAGTTGAAAAGTCGTTAGGGAATTGGCAAAATTGCGTAACCGATGTCACCCAGAACAACTAAGGCAGAAACTCGAAACAAAATTGCATGGAATTGCATGAAATTGCTGTACAGACCGGAACTATTCGGCTGGTAGTCCTGGCTTCCCTAACGCTGATCGCTTTGCAGTAGCTGCTCCTGGGGCGATGACGGATCATTTTCTTATACAGAGTGTTTCCTAAGATGTACAAGTGAATACTCCAAGACGAGTGCCGCCCAAGGTCGCAGTATGTACCTGTTCATCCGTCGCTCCATCATTTCTTTGTCGGCGCAACCGCTCCTTCCCTTCCGGCCACAAGCGCAATCAGCGCCGCACCCACCCCACTTCCATCCTTCGCGATCCCAATCCTGATCCTCTCTTCGCCCTTCTGTCCAATCCCTTCAATCTCCCTAAATGCCTCCCTCATATAGTCCTCAAACCCAGGATAATACTCCACTAGACTGCCGTCAACGCCTATGTCCACGACGTCGTCTGTTTTCGATAAGTCCTCGCTGTTGAGCACAACCGCGCCGATGGCAACGGCGGAGAGACGAGCGGAGCGTTTTCCGATGGCGGCGACGAGGATCTTGACAGCTTCCGCGTCTTCAGCTGACGCGGCGCTGACGCCGAGATCCCGGTCGAGGGCTTGGCGGGTGATTTTGAAGCCAGGGGAGTGGTCGTGGTGCGCGATGCTAAGAAAGGAGGTGTCGATACCCCATTGCTTGTAGAGGGAAGAGTCTTCTGCGATTGTGGTGGTGCTGTGAATGTCATTTGTAGCTGAGTTCTCGTCTTTGAAGAGCTGCACATGCTTTTGTTGTGTCAAGTGCAAGATGGCACGGCGAAGAACTTCACCAAGGAACATTCCTGACACACGTTTCTCGAACATTTGAATGCCTGGGTTTACGCTTTCTTTGTCAAGGTCTTTATCGTAAGGAGTATCAGGGAGTACGTTCATCTGGTTGTCGAATGATCCCCATTCTGTATTTACAATCATGTCGCCCGTTGAAGTGTCGTAGGTAGTGTCGGTCGGCATTTTGGTGATTTTGGAGAGCTTCTCCACGTAGGCGCCATTGGTACCGGTGCCAAAGATGGCGCCGAGGAGTGTCCCCGTTTTGCCGGGAGAATTGTATGAACGGGCCATCAGAGTACCGACTGTGTCGTTCACTAAAGCTGCGACTGTGACAGGAAGGTGGAGTGCGTCAATCTCTTTCTGGAGAAGTTCACAAACGTCTTGTCCTATAGCTTCATCTATGTCAAAGCCTTTCGTCCAGCGGATGAGGGTCCCTCTATTTATCCCAATTTGTTGAACAGGAAAGCTGAATGTAAACCCTAGCCTGAAAAATTTCTCATCTCTGTAGCCTGAAGGCTCGCTCATTGTTTTCCTCCTTCGGACATGTTCTTCAAAGTGGTCATTGTGGTGAGTTTTGAGGAATATCTCGATTTGCTTAGCCAAGAAGGAAAAGAGCTCTTTGGAGGTCTTGGCAACCATCAATTCCCGAGGTATGGCGACTTTCGACTGAGTAAGAGAGAACGTTGTGTCGCCATTTAATTGTATGGAGCAGACCCTAAAATTCGTACCCCCCAAGTCGACTGCTAGGTAGAGGCCCTACTATAACGATAAGTAATATGGCTACATTGGATGTTGCTCGGCACATACCTTTTCAGTGCCATTGGGTACTGATGTGACATATGTTGGTATCTGGCTCATGGATGTGCCAGATTTTTGCAGACCCTCATCTGGACAGCAATTGAAATTAGCACATGTTGTTGGAGCCAGAAGCCAAGCTAGTACTCACCCATTTGCCTAATGAACTCTCTGACTCCCTTGTTGACCTCTGCTCCAGGATACTCGAACTCTGCAGCCACCTTCTTAGCCTCTTCTATTAAAGACATCTTATGCGGCCGAGAGATCGGTGGGGGTTGGGAGAAGATGTCGGAGTTCTCGCAGAAAGCAGGGGGGCTTTGCTGTGGGCCTCTAGACCTGCTGTGCCAACCGTGTATCGAGGGCGAAGGCTGGAGGAATTGGACCGCTAAAACAACGAGAAGGACAGTGAAAGAAATGAGGTGTGTAGCGGAGAAGCGGGATCGGTGGGACAATTTGGTCGAGATCTTGAAGTCCGAGGAGGGGTAGGACAACGACTTTGGAGAGGGAGTGTCGAGTGTAGGTGATCTGTGGGAAGTGAAAGGCGCCAATGCTGCTGATTTCTTCGAGTGAGACCAAAGGTTGGCGGGGGCAGACTGGAGAGGAGGCGCAATCAGATAAAGCCTTGGAGATCACACGAGATGGAGTCGAATTGCTGGAACCGCCTAGGAGATTGCCTGCAGCTATCAAGGTACGTAGAGTCGTACTAAAGTACGCTTTCCGAGGACAGTACAGCACCAGAGGCTACGACAGTCCAATGATGTCGGGGTGCTTCGGTGGTTACCGAAATGCGGGGAAGGAAGTAGATGTCAATCTGGAGTTATGGGGGTGGAGGAATCTGGGTTGAAGCACTAACCAAATCGTCACTTGAAAAACACGTACAGTCGTTGCAGATTAAGTACTCAGGATTTATGAATCTTATTTATTCATTCATATTAAAAGTAGAAATGGTGGAGGTTTTCGATTGGATAATTCTTTGTTGGAATGGGCCATCTGCTACGAGTAATAGAAGTCCGGGAGTACAGTTTCATATCGCCCTACCACTACTGATGCGCTTGTAGATTAATTCTTCCTTAACTTCGACGTTTCGCCGCAGGACGACATCTGATATGCTCGTATGATGTTTTCACGTCTTTATCATTACGTTCAATGCCCTCCCAGCGCTCTCTTCCGTCCATTCCCACAGCTCCGTCGCCAGTTTGTGATCCTTCGCGGTGCTTTCTAGCTTGGAATTGCTCTGAATCCCTGCTGGCATGTAAAAGGCACCATTCTCGATAGTTCCCTTCTTTGATCTCGTAGCTGCCCATAAATGGTTTAGCACGTCTTCTTGCGGAGCGATTACGTTCCCAAAATTTCCTGCGTATACGAAAGCTTTGTCAACGAGTCCGAGATTTCCGACCAGGTCCGTTTTGACGACACCCGGATGGACTGATACAGTGGTAATGTTTGAGTATCGATGTGCTAATTCCGTTGCGTAAACAATGTTGGCCAATTGACTTTGTCCATAGCGTCGCCAGGGGCCTAGAATACAAAAATCCTGCATAGTGTTAAGCCCCAAGAATTGGGCTCCACCGTTTGGACGGAAGCGCCAGCCCACAGACGAGAGAAAGATGGTGCGTACATCAGCCTCGGGTTGCTCTGCTGTCGTTAGCATGATAGGTAAGAGCTGTTTGATCAGCGTGGCGTGGCCCAGGTGGTTGGTAGCAAATCGGACTTCATATCCATCTTTGCTGAGTCCAAGAGGTTGTGCCATTGTACCTGCACTACATATGAGGACGTCGAGACGATCGTGCCTGAACTTCTAGATGCTCGCTTTGACAGACTCGAGAGATGCAAGGTCGCATTGGATGAAGGTAATAGCCGCGTCAGGAATTACCTTTTTGGTCTCTTCAATGACCGCCTCAGCGCGCTTCGCATTTCGTCCACTAAAGTAAATACGAGCTGGGCTGTGTTTCCCAAGGATACAATTCCAAGACCTGCGGTAGCTAAAGGTAATCAGCTGACTGGAACGAGGATTGGGGGGATCTAGAACAAACCTCCTCTTACCAGAATGACCTTTCCGGTCAGAGAAGGGGAATCTCTATCAGGGCTGGAGTTCTTTAATCCAGCCATTGCACTGTTGGTAGCGAAAATTTAATAGGGATAAGATTAAATCAGACAGAGAAGGAACTATTCGAAGCTTCTTGACCAAGATACTCCGAGTACCAATGGGAGTACCTTAGCACGGGCGCGAGGGTGAACACAGAATGAGAGAAGAGGTTTGGGTTGTTCAGCAAGTACGCCGACCCGCACTTGATACAAGAGCAGCGATAGAAGGGGGGAGTGATTGCAGCCGGATGGGGCATGCGACCGATGGTCTGAATTATATATCGTTATGTCGACCCTTGCCAGCAGGTACATGTAAGTCTTGATAGTCGCGTACAGTATGATCTCCAATCTTTGTGGTCCAAAAATTCGAGGATGCAGGTCGGCAGACCAACACTAGCAGTTGAGGTACCAACGCTAACGTTTTGCGCTAGGCTTCCCGCCGCACCGCCGAGCCATTTCAAAATTTCCATGATCCGTTGAACTCTTTCCCATTCAACCATCAATCACTAATACACAATCAATACTAGATTGATTTTAAATTAATAATTATGAAATTTCAATTGACAGACAAGTTATACAACTTGTCAATTTCAAATGTAAATTATGTGATCAATTGTTGATTGATCTAGTATTATTTATTGATTGATAATTATTTACATCATCATCATTGAGTTTTCTTTTTACAAAATAATAAAACTTATTGATTGTTTATCAATAATTCATCAATCAATAATTAATCAATCATTTTATTTTCATGAATTTCTAAGTTCTGAATGTTTATTTGTTGATCAATGTTATATTGTGTCATGATGTCAGATCATCAACTCAATTTAGAACATAAATCATCAATATTTTAAATAATCTCAATTCATTGAACTTATTTTGCAGTTCAATGAATCAAGTCATCAATCTAATTATTATCATTTTAATTTAATCTCAACAATTCTGTTTCAATCATTTCAGTCGTATGTGCAAACTTCTGCAATCTTAAGTCAATAAAACTACTGTCTAGTCTTGATTCTGCTCGATTCATGTATATAGAAGTCAAGTTCTCGTTCTTTTCTTTTGCTTTTTGTCTTTCGTCTTATACATTATCTGATGTATTGTCTTGTATCTAGATTCTATCAAAGTAATAATAATAATATCAGTCTTTTATATTGATAGTATCTCTAGTCTAGCTCAGTTTTTGACATTACAAAAGATTTACACTTTCTGCAATGTTTTCATACATTGAAATCTCATCTAGTTATTCTTTCGCTCAAATGAAGTCACTTCACAATTTCTCAATTGATGATGAGCGTGCTGTTGAACAGTTCACTCAAAGTATGATTGAAAATTCAGTTGAAATCTTTCACGTAATGCAAGAGCTTCAAAATCAAGTTCGACAACATGATGTTATCATTTTGTTCTCATTCATTGTTCTCAGTTTTTCAGTCTATATAGAATTGAATTCTCAGTTTCTTGTGATGATAGCTCAAATCATTGCACAAATCTTGAATAATCAATTTCTTTTTGTTGTTCACTTTTCTGCAAACTTTGTTACTGTCTTCATTGCTTCTAGATTCAAGAAACTTCTCAACATATTTGAATATGAAAGAAACAAAGATTAATTGAATGCATGAAAGCAGAGTTTGATACAGCGCATGAACATGAATGATAATCATTATTTCTCTCATCAAGTTAAAATTATTTATGTCGAGTCATGATTCATCATAAATAAGAAGATTCACAATTTAATGAATCAATATCAAGTTAATGATCTTTGTATCATTTTCATCTTTGCAGATTGACAACACAAATTGCATCATTGCTGTAACAATTCTTTCAAGACAGAAGATGTTCATTTATATCTTCATGAAATTCTGAAGCAAGACATGAATAGCTTTGTTGACTATTACAATCTTTTTTATCAAAAGAAAGAATGTTCTTTGATGAAAGATTTCTTGTTGATTGACTGTTTGAAGTGCAATGTCAATTATTTCACTTAAGTCATCATTTTCTTTTAATGAATTCTTGATGAAACTCAATCATTCATCTTTCATTAATGAGTTCAAGCATTCTCTGACATCAATAAAGAGTTTCAACAGCTTAAGCATCATCAATCTTGCTTCATCTTCATCATTGTTTCATTCATCAAAGTTAAGAGTGTTTTTATATCAATTAGTAATTCTTTGAGTTCAAAGATTATCATCTTTGTGACTGTTGTTTTGACAGTATCTTCATCTCTTTCTTTCTTGTTTCTTGATGAGTCAATGAATTTAAGCTTCATCATTATCATTATTCAAGATAAGACTCTGATCATTTTGAAAATCAAGAAAATCTGCAATAAGTGAAAGCTGTGCTACTACTGCAAATTGCAACATTCAAGCAAAATTGCTAAAAAATGCTCAAATAAGAAGTTTTTCACTTTTCATATTATGAACATCTATGACAGTGATATCATCAATATAGATGAAGAAGTCTTGCTGTTTGCAGAAAAAATCTAGTTTCTGAGCTAAGTCACGCTCAGAAATCTGTATACATATCATCTTGTTTATTAATTTCAATCTTTTCATTCTTACTTTAATCATATAGAAAGTTTTCTGCTAAATTTATCTTGAAACTCTTTGAATTCAATTTGACATTCAAAAATAGTCACATGATAATATTCTGTATTCTATGTTAAACTTAATTTAGAGTTTTCGCTTTCACTCTGATTGATAATAAAGTCTTTGCTTATGTTTTTATGAATAAATTCTTCACGCAACAACATCATCTTTTCTTGCATCAATTAACTCATTCTCGCAGACTTCAAGAATTTGATGATCAAGTCGTTTTAATCAATGACATTATTCATGTTGTTGAAATCACAATGATTTTCGATGAACACATTGAGAAACTATTCTTTTATGTCATTGAATTAAGTCAATATCTCATCATCATAAGTTTGTCATGATTTCATCATCACGTCATTGATGTCAATTTTGAGCATAATATTCTCATTTTATCTTTCTTCTTCTGTTTTAATCATTGTTACTCATTTCTCATCAAGATCTATGATTTTAATCAACAAGAAGAAAATTTCTCATTTGAAGTTAACAAAGTAACTTTCTTTCAATCTCGCTCTCAATTCACTCACAAGAAGCAATTCAGTTCACGAATCATTCATAAGAAGTAATTCAGTTTACAGATTATTCACAAGAAGCAATTCAGTCTACAGATCATTCACAAGAAGTAATTCAGCACTCAATTTATTTGCAAGAAGTAATTTAGTCTCTCATTCATTTAAAAGAAGTAACTCAGTTTTCAGTTCACTTGCAAGAAGTAATTTAATCTTTTATTCACTTGAAAGAAATAACTCAGTTTTCAGTTCGTTCACAAGAAGCAATTCAGTTCTCAATTCACTTGCAAGAAGTAACTCAGTTTCTCATCTGCTCACAAGAAGCAATATAACTTTTCATTCATTCACAAGAAGTCAATTAATATTCAGCTCATTCACAAGAAACAAATCTTATTCAATCTTGTTTCTTGTTTGAAATAAGAAGCTTCTAGTTGTATTCTTCAAGTTATTCAAAAAAATACTCATTAAAAATTAAGTGTTGAAATTCTTCTTTTTTTAGAACTTTTGTTGTTTTTCAAGCAAATCAATCCAATCAATCTTTTATACAACTTGACATAGTTGAGTTAAAAGCTTGAAGCTTTGATCATACTGCTCATATCAAAAACATTGAAGTGTTTAGCATCATTTTAAAGAAAATTGATGTCTTCTTGAATCTTAAGTCAATCTCATCTTTTAATCTAGACTCTGATGAGTCAAAATTGCATTGCACGACTTTGATTATTCATTCAAAGAACAGTTTAACTCTTGCTCAATTCTCATCTTGTTCTCAAGACAGTACATATGATAAGAATCATCATTTAAATTTTCATCAAATGAAAAAGAAATTTTATTTAACTGCATTCACGACACAAGAAGATCTTGAAGTCTATTGACAAAGTAAGAACGTCGATTCAGTCACAATTCTATTATTTAAATATTTTGAGTTTTTAAACATCTTTTTCAAGAAGAACATTGATATCTTGTCTTTGCATTAAGCTCATGATCATGTCATACATTTTAAAAAAGATGTTCAATTCTCAGTTTTTGCTTTGTATGACATGAGTCATAATGAAATTCTAGAACTTCGTCATTATCTGAATGAAAATCTAAGCAAAGATTTCATTCAAGTCAATCATTCTCAGATGATCATCTGTGTTTTCTTCATCAAGAAACTTAAAGAAGAATTTCACTTCTGCATGAACTATCGAGATCTAAATACTATTACAGTCAAGAATCAATATTCTTTGTCTTTAATCTCAGAAACGCTGAATCATTTAAGTTGAGCTAAAATCTTTATCAAGCTGAATATCATTTCTGCATTCAATCAACTTTGAATTAAAGAAGAAAATAAAGCTCTCATTGTCTTTCACACTTGATTTAAATTATTCAAGTATCTAGTTATGCTTTTCAATCTATGTAATGAGTTTGTCTCATTTCAGAAGTACATCAACAATACTCTTTGCAAACATTTAAATAAGTTTTATACAGCTTATTTGAATGACATCTTGATTTATTTCAACAATAAACTTGAACATGAAATTCATGTCAAGCTCATTCTGTGACAACTGCAAGAAGCAAATCTTCAAACAAATATAATCAAATGTTAGTTTCACATCACTCAAGTCTCATATCTAGAATTGATAATCATCATCAAAGAGATCAAGATAAATTCTTCTAAGATAAACATCATTGTTAATTGACTCATCTTGATTAACGTTAAAAACATTCAAAGTTTTCTAAATTTCACAAACTTTTATAAAAGATTCATTTATGACTATAGTAGAATAACTATCTCGCTCACTTATCTCATCAGAAAAGATGTACTCTTTGTTTGATTTCAGAAATGTCAGATTGCATTCAACACTTTTAAGAAAGTTTTCACTTTTAAAATTATTCTTTGTCACTATAATTCAGATCACAAGATTGTGATAAAAATTAATGCTTTGAACTATGTATTTGAAGATATTCTCTCTCAATATGATGAGAATGAGATTCTTCATTCAGTCGCTTACTTTTCAAAGAAGCATAACTCAATTGAGTGTAACTACGAGATCTATGATAAAGAATTCATAATCATTGTTTGCACTTTCAAGAAATGATGATCAGAGCTTGAAAACTTTATCTATTCTGTTGAGATGATCACGAATCACAAAAATCTTGAGTATTTTATGTCAACTAAGCAGTTGAATCATCATTAAGCTTGTTGTGTTAGGGGCCAGCATAGAGCGAGTCATATGGGTGTAATGTAACGAGTATATAAATGCTAAGGAAGGAAAGTATCTAGAAGGGAAGAGCCGGCTATCTATATGACTCAGGAGAACATAAGCTA
>JAABUI010000104.1_pt1 | contig 128655 bp, 133 predicted proteins | sample 5559111 | NCBI WGS metagenome assembly JAABUI01 (sample SAMN10711870, study PRJNA513365) | rock metagenome | isolation source: Antarctica rocks | place: Antarctica: Victoria Land, Buttleship Promontory | reverse complement strand
ACCCTAACCCTAACCCTAACCCTAACCCTAACCCTAACCCTAACCCTAACCCTAACCCTAACCCTAACCCTAACCCTAACCCTAACCCTAACCCTAACCCTAACCCTAACCCTAACCCTAACCCTAGACGACTTGGTCAGTATAGTGCTCGAGCATCGCGATTTTAGTTTTGTCTACTTCGTGTAAGCGTTGGGTTATATTCGGGTGAGGATTGTAAACTCAATCCTTTTCCCCGAGTCTCGTTAAATGTAATTGATATAAAATGTAATATCATCGCCAAGTTTCTATCTAGAAACAATAAATGCGAATCCGTTAAATGTGTAGAAGCAGGATGGAATTCAGATCTAGGTGCCACGTCCGTCATCAGAAGTATAGGTTGGGATGCAACTGTGGAGATATTTTGTTCAGACAAATAGCCCAAAGCATAGTAGAAGCTTGATCCTGACCGCTCCCTAGAACATATCCGTCCACCGGTTGTTGAATCCCTTCTTTTATCATATCAATATCATCTGACTCTTCACCCGCAGCAATTTGAAGCCCATTGTCTTTCCTCAAAGAGTCTTTGGTATTCTCAGCGTCCTTTCCAACCCATCATCCACAAGCAGCTTCGAACTCCCTCTGACAGCCATCTACCTCGGCAAAAGCTCGTCCATTGCCTTGTGGGTATGAATCAACCTTCTTCCCTTTACGATCGGCCATCAACACTTGGCATATGCCATCCGTGAAGATGCCACCAACAAACCATGGCGGCCCCTACCCTCGAGAAGACTCTCACAGGAGCAAGCCACAAGCCTCATGCGAGCCATTTACGCTATTGCATTTGTAGCGAACCCTTACCTCGGGGGACTGAAGCAGTGCCGATGCCTCACCGTGCTGGGATACTGTTATAACGACCTCGGTGGTGGAGATAGGAACTGTATTCTTTGCAAGTTCATCAACGCATGCGGCTTTGTCTGTTTCGCTTCAGGGGTAGCAGAAGTTGCTGCATCAATAGATTTGCAATCTTGGCTATCACGGCCACCCAACAAGTGGTTTTTGATAATTGGGACAGTCGTCATGACATCTATACACACCCAGGATATATACGATCAACAAGGCGACCGCTCGTATGGCCCCTGGACTGTACCGCTTTCCATTGGGTATGTACCTGGGAGATGAACAATTGCAGCTGCAGTTATGTGGTGGTCGAGGTTTTGTCCCTACATGTGGTGTTCAGGGTTACTAGGTTACGTGGGCCCCATTGTGATTGGAGGTGCTATCGCTTTGAGGACGATGTCATCAAGAAGCCTCCATGCGGATAAAGTGGCTTTACGACTCTGGAACTTCTGGAATGGTCATTCGTTATCTTTTGCAACTCCTTAGAAGATGTCGTTCTATTATCATCCTATATATAAAATAGTTGACACTCTTTCGTTCCACAGACAGCTTGCAATCTTCTGCCGAGCCTCAACGGTCGATGGTCTATCGACAGTCCTCATCTCAAAGAATCCCACGGTTTACCAAGTCCCTCGAGAAAGGCTCTAAACTCTGCCTCGGCGTTCTTTTCTCTCGCGAGTGTTTGAAGGAACCAATCCGCCAAAAGAGAGAGTTTGCATCTGCACACAGGTGCAGACAAAGGTCTCCAATCCGCCAGCCCCTCGCCGTGCTCTTTCCATTTCACCAATCTCTCATTGTCATCTGCGGCATCGAACAAATGCACCAGATCCATCGGCGGTCCACCGGTACATACAGGACATCCACGTGTATAAAAAGCATATGAGCAAACAACTATAGCGCTCTTGAGCAGGCTGGCGATAGCTAGCGGGTTGAGACGGAGGCGTGTTGCAGACGTCGCGTTGGCAGACTCTAATGCCACCACCTTGACTATTTGAGCGGCATTCCACACAGCAATGCGCGCGTACGAGGACTCGATCCAGCCTCGATGTCGTGCTTTGTTTTTTCTCGTGGCTCCGGGTGTACCAGAGCGACACTGGAAGCAGCAGCCCCAGCCTTGAAGTAGCTTGAGCGGAGCATGGAGTATGAGGGCAGAATAGTGCCACAATATGATGCTGAGAGGGCCACAATTGTGATCAGCTCTCTTTGTGGAGGCGGAGAAGTAGTTTTGCCAAAGCTGGCAGCTATTCTCCACGTTAGCTCGCCAGAGGTCAAGATGAGCGCGCCATTTTACGACGTGATCTCTCGGCCGTGAATTGGCGATGACCTCGTTGGAATCGCAACTGTGGGCTTCGTGTGCCGTTTCCCATATACCAGCTTGGAATGAGCAGAGGCAAAGGTGGTAGTCTATCTCTGTGAGGTGATAGGGAGTTTGGTGGCGATATTCATGTTCAAGGGCATCACGCACAAGAAAGCAGAATCGTGCCTTCTCACGTCCTGCCGGCTCATTCCATTGAAGTGTCCGTCGCTCATCCTTACTAGCAGCAGTCCATAGATGAGTCGACTTGGGAAGAGGAATGGAGATTTCCTGATAGCGGACCGAAGGCGGGTAATCAACGAGCAGACAGAGGTACGCATCAATGCGCAGAACAGAGAACGCAAGCCTGAAAGGATCAGCATAAAAAACTTTGATCATATCAAGTGGCTCGAATTCAAGGCGGATGAGTGGGTGAGGTACCTATGCAGCTGTTCTTGGGCCAGCCAAGAGGCAGAAGATTCTTCGGTTTCGTAGTCAGTGTACTGACCGTTAAAAACTCCTTGATGACGGCAGTGCGAGATGAGAATGCCATTAAGATGGACTGCTCTTGCCAGCATTCCCTCTGTGGTCTGAATCGACGTTAGTCAAAGGACATTCCTCGGCCCTGGCGCCTTTGTAGCCTCGTGTACACTTACGCGGCATCCGATTGTGTACACAATACATAGTAATAAGGCTTGCAAAGTATGCAACGGTGCTGGTTGGATATTACTGCCCACAGAAGGGCTCGATCCCTACATACCATGGTTAATCAAAGCCCATAAGTGACGAAAACAGGTCCAACTGTACCAACAGGGTCGCGGTCACCGTATCAAATACGAGAGGAGCGAGCTTTACGTGATCTGACCGATCTTGCAGCCAGCTGGCAAGCATGAGCATGGAGCCCAACAGATGGTGTGACGCATCTTCTATCATGAACGTTGGCGCATGTAGGATAGGCCAGTGTGGATGAATAGCTGAGAAGAATACCTGGACAAGCTGCTTGGTTGCCTGCGAATCTCTTGTGAGGCTATTTTCTAGATCTGCTATATGATCTGCTATATGGTCTGCTATGGACGATTTACGGGATCTGGATGAAGATGCAGGTGACTGCGCTGCAGTTGATGACTCAATTCTATAATGCGGCTCTACATCAGCCCTGGCTGTGCTCTCTAAGCGCTCGATCTGTGGCCCAGTAGAGGTGGCTATCATAAACGCATCATCCGCAGCCGTTGAAGCAGCAAAAGTATCGGGATTTTGCGGGCCTGTAACGGTATATACAGGCCACTGCTCGAAACCAGTCGCACTCAAGACGCTTGGAAATGTTGCATCAAATCCGGCTGTTGAGAATGGTGCCGACCAAGAGTCTTCCGCTAATGCAACCCAAGCCTGTTGGCCATCGTTGTTCGGTGGTATATCAGTAATCTCGTTCATGTTGCCGATATCCGTTGTTATCATCTGATTGTTAGCATTTAGGGTATCGATTTCCATATTCGTCCTGGTCTCCTGACTTGGACTGAATCGGCTGCATTCGGTGCCATTGCGAGTACATGATTGGCAGGGCGTATTGTCATCGCATTTGAGCTTCCGTTTGTGGCAGGAAACGCACGCGACTAGGCAGCGATTGGTGTTGGAATCCTGGGAATGAGGTTCGATATGGCGCTTCAGCACATCGCTGCATCCAACAGATATTAAACTTAGCCCTCGAGTCGATGTCTGAACTCCCCGTGAGGCAGATTGTCAATGTGGGGGGAGGAGGAGAGGGGGGCCGAGCTTACCTTCGTGCATATCGCCGTCCACAGATAGGGCAGGCATATGGACGCTGCGGATCATGGGACTTGAGGTGACGATTAAGATGTTCCTTGCGGTTAAACATCTTGTCACATCCCGGAACAGTACATCCCACGCGCCGCACCGCTGGTTGGGCGACTGTTGTTTGCCTCAACGGATCCATCGTCTTCGGGCGAGGTGGGCTAGGTACGGTGACTAAGCTCAGACCCCATCTGAATTAACTCGGCGAGTTTGATTCTGCGACCCACATGCAGGGGAAAACGAGAACGAGTCCAATGGCAAGTGGCTTATCAAGTCAGGAGCATCAGAACAGCTCATGGAGATGAGATATTGGAGGAGGACGGAAAGAAAGGACATCAGAGAAGAGCATGAAGAGACTCGCCATCTAGTATCCTTCTTAGGAGGCATCGAGAGTGCCATACTGCACACTTACGCAGAGCTAAACAGATTTTTAACGAGAGGTCGATCCATTCAGTGTCATTGTCAGAGCTGCCATTGCACCACGTTCAATGGCTTAATGCGACTTCGCCTACCCTAGCGCCGGGATCCTCGCCCCCGTCATCATTAAGCCCAATAAAGCAACTTTCCCTGCGTCAAGGCCTTGGACTCGGGCAAAGGTACTACTGCACACTTACGAATCTTCGGTTGTGGCATGTGGATCGGCCCACGTGGATCGGCCCATGTGGGATGTGGGATCTTAAAATATAGGGCCATCGACAAACAGCTTGAGCCTAACCAGCGTGGCAGGCTGACTTGGTAGGGTTGTCGGTGGCTGTGGTGGCAATCTTCAGCAATGACGATGACAATGACATGCGTCAAGTCTTGGATCACTGTCGTGATGCACGTTGAGACCTACCAATCAATGGCTTTCATCGCCTGTTCGAAACTGCATTAGGGGGTGTCAAAAGTCAATAGACAACAAGCGGCTCAGGGGTTAGCGAGGTATCTTCAGCTCCACCCACATCAAAACATCGCATTTGGCGTATGTCCCTCTTCAGCCTCCCTTTCTACCTACGGACCTATCCTCCAACCTGTTCAGTTATGACCTCAGATTTATGATGATGGCTGATGTGATTAGCCAAATCCAATGTTTTGGCGGGGGTGGAGATTACTGTTGGAATACACCGTCACATTGGGGCACTTGTTGATAACTGAGTATTTAGGGGGTCCAGAAGGTAAAGATTCTGCTAGCGTCCCAAGCCCAATGGCGGAGATTACCGGAATCGTTTATTATCTATCGACGTCTGACACCCCCTGATGCTGCGTCATGTTGTCGCCGAGCGCTATGATACGTCATAGCACAGAAAGTGTATACTCGAATCGAATTCTCGGATCGAATCATACAGTTCTTAACTTTTTATGTACGGTCATACCCGTCATTAAATTGCAGTCTCACCTCCTTCCCTCCGGTACATGATCTACAGCCCAGCCTTCCCGCGTATCCTTTGGTATGCGAATGAAGAACACCGTAAGTGTCAGTGCTGTGCTCGCCAGCCCCACGGCCAGATACGCAGCAGAATGATAGCCTCTCAGCAAGTCCGTGCCGTTCTTGAACGTGTTGACCTCCACAGTCCCCGCAAAGCCAATACCAAGACTCATGCCATAACTGAGCAACGTTCCAACCAGGGATCCTGCCACACCCTGGTGCTTCATTGACACGGTATTGCTTGCCACTATTTGGGCGCTTGTGGTGATCAAGTCGATCGTATACGCAGATATGAACATGGCCGGAAAGCACATTGCCCAATATGTCAGTTTGGCGGGGACGGTGGCCAAGAGGACGTTGATGGTGATCATTGCGGAGCAGCCGATCCCCATGATCACTTGCGCTGGCACACGAGGAACAAGCCAGGCGGCAAAGAAGGCGTTTGCGCAACCCATGATAGTGAGCGGCAGATACTGGACGCCTATCCGGATAAGACTGTCGCCGCGAATCGTTTGCATGTAGATGTTCATGTACCAGAAGAAGATGCCGAGGCTCATGAAGGAGAAGAGCGTGACGAGCATGAGGCTGCCGAATGACGGGGATTTCCAGATGTTGAAAGGTAAGATCGGCTCTTTGGCGACTTTCAGTTCCCAGTATGAGAAGCCGGCGAAATGGAGGATGGAGACAATAAGAAGGACAATCTCGTAGGGATTATCCCATCCAACGATTGGTGCTTGGCTGCGAAGATGTTAGCCTCTCAGGTCGCGTAGATTATCAAGAGGTCTCTCTTACTTCCAGACAAAATTGAACAAAATAAGTCCGGCGACCCCCAGATAAGCACCAACCCAGTCAATTGAACCATTTGGATCTACTGCTTGGTCTTGTTCCACAATGACGATTGCGGCACCGTAGACCAGAAAGCCCATCAAGCCCCTGAGGAAATTCAGTCTGCAGATCGAGTCATAGGATCCGTCATACTTACAGCCACAAGAATACCCATTTCCACTCCGACAGCTGAATGATGACAGCGCCGACCAGAGATCCGCCCACGGCACCGACAGGCGCCATCGCTCCGAAGAGCCCCATGGCAAGATTCCGCTTCTTCCCTGGCGGGAACGTGATACCCAGCAAGGCCACGATGTTCGGGACCATCAAGCCACCGCCGATGCCGCAGAGTGCCCTCATGATGCAGATGGAGACCAGATTGTTGGAGAATCCGCCACAGAGAGCCCAAAGAACCCACCATATGCAGCCAACGGTGAACATTACTTTATGGCCGAATACTGCGCCAAGACGGCCGCCTTCATTCCTGGTTCAGCATTTCAACTTGGGGTTTCTTGCGAGGAACAGGGACAAAGGAGCTTGTCGAGTACTCACCGATCAAGACAAAGGCGCCTTGTGTCAAAGGGTACGATGTAACAATCCATACTGAATTTATGGGAGGTGCATCCAGTGCTTCTCCGATAGCTAGACCGGAATTGATGCCGACACCCAGCGGTATCATCTGCACAAGTTGAGTCAAAGTGATGAATATCATGAATAGATTCTGTCGCAGTTCGCTTGGAGGGACCGGGCCGGTCTTCATTGCCGGCTCGGTGCAGAGCACCGCATTGTAATTCTCTTTCTCGTCATCGCCTCGAGGTGAGAGGTCTTTGGGTTGAGGTGGAGTTGCTGATACATCGCGGAGTTCTTCACTTGATGGGTTACAAGTTGTCGCAGGACAAGATGGAAGGCTCGGCGTCGACATGTATGCGAGCGTTGTGATGAAAGTGACGGCTAAGCTGTAGAAATTGAAAGGGTTGTATAACGAGAGTGAAGTAGGTGAGAGCGTGCTTCCTTCTTCGGGTTAATGATTCCAGAAGAGGGTGCACTGGGCGCCAAGTTCCATGTCGCTCTTTTCCTTTTGCAGACGCACTCATTGCTCAAGTAAAAATCAGATGCTGCGGAGGTTCCTCCGCGCCTTAGCTCGCTTTTCGGCCTTTGTGGGAGAAGAATGGAGAATCACGTTAGCTGCATGAGACTATTCAACGGCGTGGCATGTCACATTTCGGTTCGCTTGATGCGCTGAAAATATCACAACTGACAAGCTTATAATATCGGGCGAGAAAACGGAGATCAGCGTACTTGTGCCTGCATTGCCTGATGTTCGCTTCGGCATTTTTGTCCGCGTGTGTGCGAGAGAGCCAACCAGACTGAGGCAAAAGAAACGTTCCATGTTCGCAGGTCAAGTCACCCTTCAGCTTTTGATGTTTCCTGAGAATCGCCGCGGGGAATACTCCACCACTCCGAACCCAGTTGATGTCGGAAGCTAGGATTACGTCAAAGGCGGACGGAAGGCCACACTACCTTTGTCATGTTCCCGGTGCACTTGTCTCCCGTGGTGTGGTTCAGAATCCCACCTTCTGCCGCGCATGAGAGCATACATGTGCCATTCTCGCGGCGTTGAAACATGCCCGGCAGACCTCCAGAACTTCTCTCATCATCTTTCAATCATTTTACTCGGTAGTAAATAATTCAAAATGGCGACCACCATGGAGACTCTCAGCGCCAGCGAGCGCAAGTATCACAGCACCGCTTCTGCTTATGTCCTTCCGAATGAGTAAGTATTTCTATTCGGTTTTAGTAGAACTTGTTCTCACAAACGCGTTCTGCATAGTGCCGTCGAACAGAATCGGCTTGATGCTCAGGCGGTTGCTATTGTGCAGATGATTGGCGGCCTTCCTTGTCTCGCACCAATTCAATCCATGACCAGCGTCTCAAGGGTGGTCGACGTAGGTTGCGGTACTGGTGTTGCAACACTGCAGCTCGCTGCCATGTTCCCGTCTGCCAAAGTCTACGGACTCGACATTTCGAAGGTCCCCGACTCTGCGCAACAAATGGCTCCCAAAAATATCACCTGGGCCGTCGGAAACGTGTTGGATCTCGATCATGGGAAGCCTGACAAAGATCGTGACGACGACCAAAGCGGTAGTGGAATAAGTAGAAGGATTTTCACACCAGGTGGACTCGATTACATTTTCGGCAGAATGCTGTTTTTGGGAATCAACAATTGGACCCAATACTTTTCTACGACTGCCCGCTCGTTGAAGTCTGGCGGCATAATCGAGCACCAGGATTTGGACTGGAAATTCTACCGTGTCGGCACATCCGAGTGCCTCAGCGACAAATGGGAATGGCACCGCCGTGTGGTCTCCGCCGCCAAAACAGCTGGACTTGCCATCGACGCTGGTTCTAACGCAGCGCCTCTCATGAAAGAGGCTGGTTTGGAGGTCATCAGCACCCAGGAGTTTGAGTTTTCATTTGTTCCGACGAGCAAGACCCCTAACAGCCAGGCTATGGGTGAATATGTCCAGGCGAAACTGATTCCGCAATATCCTGAGCTACTTCGCAAGATGCTGGGTGCGGAAGGTATTGCTGAAGAGGAACTGAAGAGACTGACTGGAAATGCTCTTCGGGACCTCGCATCCGAGGAGGGTTTGCATCAGAAGTATACCATCACGATTGGAAAGAAGCCGTGAGAGACAGAATGCGGTGGTTGTTATCAGAGCACAAGAGATTGTTCCCAACTTAGTTAGACATACAAGCAAAATCGCAAATCGTTACCAGCTGTCTTCTGTAACCAGACAGGCCTCGTCAGCTATTACTTCCACCTTGCTCCCAAGAATTCACAAAATTAAAATGCTTACGTATGAACACAGCTGAATAAGGGCCAGCTTGACTGGAGGCTATCGGCAAGCGAAGGTGGTTGCTGCCTCGGCTAATAGCTCGGCCGCTAGGGAACAAGGAGATTAAGCGGGGAAAAGGGGAATAAATAGGCCGTCCTCCCTACTGTTTCCCCCTTCATCTCTTCCTGTTTTTCCATCCCCTAAGATTCAGCCAGAAACGCGCTTTCGCCCCACCCACCCACTCCATAGACTCAGTCGCTTAGATAGAGGGAGTGCTTGATGTTGGAAACGGGGTACGTATGCACATACGTATGCACATACGTATACCCCGGTGGTTAGTTATTTCCGCTCCGGCCGAAGCGGCTTGGCGCTAGGGGTATTTATCCTTCCTCCCACTTCGTTCTTCCTCGGTATGCTCTACCTACTAGATAGTTCAGTCAAATATATCTATATGCCTATCTACCCTCGTGTCCTCGTATACCAAGACTTGACACCTCAGGGCGGCTTCCGGGGCAAAATTTAGCCCTGGAGACCGCCTGGGGCTGTCGGGTTTGCCCAAACACATATAATATATATTGGTTCAAACGGAGGCGATGCCCGATAGCCACCCGATTGGCTCTTTCGGGATTCTTGGCGTGCAGCATCTCGTCTCAAGCTTCACAACGGTATACTCCACGTTGTATCGGAAATAGGGGAATTGGAAATCTCCGCCTCATAGGGCTGGGGTCCCGCTAGTAAATTTTCACCCTTCTACCTCCTAGATAGTCCCCATAGCCAAGTAACAACCTCTCAACACAATATAGTTAGTGCCCTTTGATACCACCATATCTCAGCACGTTGACCGCTCATCAGACGAACACCTATTACCCAAGACTCTCTTATGTAAAAATATATCATTTTTAGACCCACTCTGAAGTGCTTGATGAGTAGAGACTTAGCTTAGTGTAGCCGCATATCAATTCGCCTATCAATCCGACCGGAGAATTCGACCGTCTAGGATAGATCTATTTCCACGAGGCAACCAGGCGTGAAAACTGATGGTCCGATGCATGCATGCATTCGAGTTAACTCATGAGCACGTTGGGGCCATATATCTCCCATTGGCTCTTTGCGAGGAAAAAGAAAGCTCTTTAGTAACAGGGCGCGGCGCCGCGTGAGCCTTGTAGGCTAGAAGAATGTTGCATCCTTTTAGAGCATCCCACATGCTGTGATATTAGCTTATGGAGAAATGGCTGACTCCGGTGTTTTGTATGCCTTGCGAGCATGTGGGATATCACTGTAGAGCTAAGAGTGGTAGCCTTTCAGTCAGAGTCTTCCCTTCTAAGACTACCTACTGCGGATTGTAACCAAGCTTGACTCTCACTGAGACATTCTTGCAACGTGCGTTGATGACCTTGTCACCACAGACATTCCTACCGGAATGACTGATGGGTGATGCGCCAGCACACCAGGACCAGTGATTCTGTCGTACCCAGCAAAATGCTAATAATGTGATGCCGTTGTTTTCATGCCGAGAGATGAGTTGACGCCCTTGTCTGTACGTCATAGCATGTCAGTTCCATGGTATATTCGTTGTGTCAACTATTGTGATGTCCAAGATTCCTGGCTGTAAATTTGTCTGAACGAGTTACCCGGGTTTGCCTTGGCTTTCCGTCCAATTTTCTTTGGCACTTCATCAATGATGCTTCGTTATTCTTTCAAGGCGTCGCTTAGAGATGTGATCTCCACCATATTCTATGTTGTTTGTCTAGGAGCCTTAAAGTCCGTAGTCGTCCAAGTCTTCAAGAATCCCAGATGGTGGAGGTTTCTTAGATCCACCATGAAGTCGTTTGCCCAGGCACCTTTGAATTTGTACCTTCAGCTGAGCATGCTCCGCTTTGCTTCCCTTAAGCCTCGAATAGGCAGCCCCTACACAGCGTTCTGCATTGTCACTTTCTTGGCCGCTCTCCTTCTTCCATTGGGCGTTCTGTCATGGCGAAAGCTTCGAAAACCCCAAAAAGATGTTGATGAGACGGGTAACCCCCGGAAGTATCAAGACCTCAGAGTACTCAAGAACCAGCACGAGACTGCTGCTATCTTATCAGATCTCGTCGATAAGGATGGTGCTGGTGCATGGCCACCGAAAGCAAATCACGACTTATGGCCAGCTGCTCTCAAGCCATACAAAGCCATCTACCTCGAATGCCTCCCACTCTTGCCGGCGGCAGATCCTTCAACCGATGACGACGTAAATCAGGAGCGACGCGGTAGATACCGCTCTTTAATGCGGAAACTTTTGCATAAGCGAATCAATGTTGTTGAAGTCGAGAGAATCATGAAGGCCGTTGAGGCTGGAAATTGGGATGCCTGTCCGAGGGATGCTTACAACGCGGTCTATTGTTGCGTTGCAGTCTGTCGCCATGCCTATCGGTGAGTTTCATCTACCTTTAGTAAGTGGATCTAGTTAATGATCGCTAATGTCTTCAGATGGGGAACAATACCTGTCGTGAAAGTCGCTCAGATCGAAAAGATTGTTGATTTTCCACATGCACTCAATGTACCTTGGCTCTACCTTCAACGAAGCTTCGGTGTGAAGGCTGATAGTGGGAATAACACATCTAACGTTCTGCACAATTTCAATGAAAAAGGTGAAAGGGTCTATAAGATTAATGCTGGTATGTCGGACGTGATCACTTCATCGGAAGAGACTTTCTTCCGCATGTTTTACGATTTGGAAGTCTTGGTCAGTTTCTCATCTGTAGATATCCTTAGCTGTCACTGACAATGTATCAGGCCTTCCCCATCTACTACGACATGGTTCAAGCAAATATTTATTTCGAGAGAAATGACAAGAAGATGTGTCTCAGACACTTGGAAAGCATGTCTTTCCGAGTCCGCCAGCTCCTTAGGATCTTTTACCAAAACCTGACTGAGTCCCGCGTGTCGCACTCGGTGTGGTTGAGCTATGTCCAAGGTTTCCAAGGGTGGGGTGTCGGCAGCATGATCAACGGCGAGTACGTCAAGTATGATGGATTGTCTGGCAATCATGTTTTGTTCTTCCAAGCGCTAGATGCTTTCTTGGGCATGGATCGCTATCTCTCCGACCAGAATATGGAGAGATACATTCCCGTCAATCAGAGAAAATTGTGCATCTCGCTCAAGAAGAATTGTTTCCGCAACAAGTTCGATGGGGAAAAAGATGTTGCGATTGAGGAAGAAGTCAGAAAGATCGTCAATTACTTGAAGGTAAGATTCATTCCTGTCTTCCATCAGAAAACCCTTCTAACGTGCTGCAGGTATTCAGAACATCTCATAGAGCCAGAGTAATGCCATACCTGGAGCAACCTGCTCCAGAGCGGTTAACAATGACGGCTGGGAAGTCGATCCTCGAGACTGCCCTTACCAAAGACACCAGGGAAGCTTTGAAAGTTTTGGATGATATGCTGGTTGTTCGGCTGGAACAGACAGTCTAAAAAGCAAGTCGCATCGAGTCAGCACACATTCAGACCTTACCGCAGCACACATTAGTAATCAAAAGCCACTCTATAACGCCTTCGTAAGCATTATACCAATGACGTGCGGGCACTATACGTTGATGTTTCATTGTCGTCGTCGCTCTACTGTAGTAGCTATAGTAACCACCTGACCTTCAAGCCCACGAGCCGAGCTCGTAGGACTCGCCGGCGTATTTAGTGAGCAGGGAAAATCTCCTTGTGCACATAGATCTTAAAACGACGGCCTTTATGGCTCGTGTATAACTCATCATCATCAGATGTCAGAAGAGTTTATATTAGCATACACCTGGCGAGGAATCATTTCCTTCCTTTTGTCTCTATACATCGATACTATATTAATAGACAATGCTGAGATGGAAAGATGGAATAGCAGTGTTTATAGAGCGGTCATATTGGATTGTATATTGATTATCTATCTAGCTGGTGGATAGAAGGAAACCAATATGAGGCGAAAACTCTGCAGCCCTATGGGCTAGCCTTGAAAGGCTAGATTGCCAACCTTAGTAATCAGGAATCCTAGCAGCCCTAATTCCCAACATTTCCCAACATTTCCCAACATTTCCCAAAAATTTTCACGGCAACGGCGGGATGAGGGCGCGATTTCCAACGAACCCAGGCGGCTACGATCTCTCGTCAGTGTAAAAACAGGCGAGGAAAAGTCTAGATGATACTCACGAATGCCTTGAAGATTCTCTGATTGATTTTCCAACCGTCTTCAACACGCGTCCATGTGTCTAAGTACTTCCCATACAAGATTACAGCGGTGCCAACCGAGGTGGTGTTGTTGTCGCCCGGTCCCAGGAAAGAAGCGGTGATGTACGCGGTGGAGTTGAGCGAGTCGCCCAGGTCCTCAATGACGGTACTGCTGACTGCATGCTGGGAGACAATTCCTTCTAGACCCCGCCTGAGGAATGCTGCGAATGCTGGGAGGCCGTCCGCTTTTGCGAAGCCATAGTCTGCGAAGACGTCTTGAGTGAAAATCTGGTCGAGGTGATCGAAGTCGTCGTCGTCGACAAAGATAGTGAATTGAGAAAGCGTCGTCCGGACCTTCAGTTCTTCTGTCGCATCAAGAGCGCGGACGAATGAGAATAGTACAGGCACAAGGAGAAGACAGGCGAGGAGTGATCTCATTTTCAATTGTAAGAAGATCATGCAGGAACAGATATTGACAATTCGTCGCGCCCAACCACTGCTAGTTATATCTGTCGCTGCGTGGGATCATCCCAGGCCACTATGACATGAACAGTCCGTGAGCCGTGTCCTCAAGAGCTACAAACATGAGGGTCCTCTCCTGATTCCGAGGGGTGTTGTGGTGCAACCCACCGGGCCCTCAGTGGGTCTCCAAGGCTTTGCTGTGTATTCCTGTGGTTTTGGGCGTCATTCCAAATCGAGTTAGGCTAAAGGAAGAGCTAGGTTTCCGTCAGTCTCAGTAGCATCCGGTGGGATGTGGGATGTGGGATGGCACTACGTGTGCCGTCCGTTGCTTCAAGGCTGTAGGTATCTGCAGGTCAAGAGTAATCCTGCGACGTCGTCTTCTCCTAGTCTTGATCCTCTCGCTTCTTCTCCTCTTAATGTTCGATTCCTCGCTACCTCTGCTCTTAGTCTTGAACTCTGTCTCACGTTCCTAGAAAACAGACATTTAAGCACCTTGATACGTTAATCATGCCAACAACCCAACGCGCTCTTCGCCCATCTGCGGGCAACGAGACTCTGGGAGGTGTGCCTGAAATCCTGTACTTCGACTTGCAATCACGTGGGCGCGGCCAAGCTGTTCGTTTGTTGCTGGAAGATGCCCAGATAGCGTACGACGATACGCGCTACAGCTTCCAAGAGTACCCTGAGTGGAGGGAGACGGGGCTTGTTGAGCTCAACCGTGTCAAGACGGTTCCTGTTGTCAAGTTGAATGAGAAGAATTTGACGCAATCTTATGCCATTCTCAGATACTTTGCAAAGATTTTGAAATCATACGACGGAAAGACTCCAGAGGAGCAGTATTGGGTCGATGCGCTGTGTGACATTGTATCCGATTGTAAGCTTCAAACTCGGAAAAAGCCGTTGGCAGATTCTTCAACGGCAGATGAAGGCCACCTTCCAGCAGAATACATGCTAGCAGCCCAAACAATCCAGAACCAGCGCGTGCATCCCTACCCCCCAGAATACGGCTCCTACTTCTCCTCTGGCTTCTTCCTGCTCAAACCCTCTCACGAGATCTTCGATTATTATGTGTCACTCATGAGCTTACCTGGTCGCTTTGAATCCCAAATCATGGACCAGAATCTCCTCAACTATGCACATCGCAGGGATGGTCCTATGCCATGGACTGAGATGACGTACACGTGGACTACCACTTGGCCAACAGAAAAGGAGTACGAAATGGGGGCAGCGAGTTTGCATGAGAAGTGGTGGAGGGATGATATGCCTGATTTGAGCACCAAATTGAGAGGAATGTGGCTGAAAGAGAGATGGGAAATGGAAGGCTTTCACAGAGGCCGAGAGGAAGCATGATGATGACTATTTGGGTATTCTAGAGACGCCTTGCAAAGTATCATCCTGCAATGAGCCTGAGGAATGTTGCGAGCATTCGAAGTACAAAGGATGATGAGCGGGAAAGCGAGGTCAGGCGAGAGAAGAACAAAACAATCATTCGTGATGATCTGAGGTTCAAAATGGATCAGAGTGGGCTGAATCAGTAACGATAGGTCATCTCATCTTCCAAGATCCAGATGCAGATGCAGAGGATATAATAGGAGGAATATGTTAGAAATAGAGGAGTTGGTAACCTTCGCTTCATAGGGCTGGTAGGGCTGGGGCCCGCTAGTAGAGGCTTCACCGCCTTAGCCTCCTAACAGCAACAACCAAAATATCAATATGCCCCCGTATGACCTCGTATCCCAACAGAATAGCAATATAGCTGTCAACCCTAAAAAAATACACAGCGAGTAAGGTTAATCGTCTTTCGCCAGCTTTCTTTTCGAGGAAACTTTTGCGTCAAAGAATATCTGGAAGATCAATGACTAACAGACGGACATATAGGCTCGATTAGACCGGGAGATCAAAACGCCAACCGGAAATCAAAACATATCCGTCCCCGAAATCATGCACCTGCGCGCGATAAGTAGACGACATGGAAGGCTGCATGGTTCTCCCTTTTACCAAAACCATTCAGAGGAAAGTCCACGAACTCGGTAGTTTGAACAAACCTCCACATCGCTCATCACCCCTGGGCCCCCTCCCGATCTCCCTCCTCCATACCAGAGACCAACTCACTAACTCGCAAATTCTTCAGCTGTTCTACGCCTTCCTTCGGATCGTCCCAGTGATTGAGCATAACATTCTTGAACTCTCGCACCGCATCGTCGTCCCCGGGCCGCAAAATCTGCGCCTGCAGAAAATCGCCCATCGCGTTGAAACCCTGTCTCAGTCCCAGATAGGCCTGACCGCGGTTCATCAGTATCCTCGCCAAGACGGATCTGCCGAAACTAATAATGTTCGTGCCGTTTACCTGGAATTGCCGCAGCATAAGGACGTACGAGCAGTACTTGATGGCGGCCTTGTAGTCTTTGTGGAGAAACTTCGCTTGCTGCAGTCGTATCGCTAATGCGGCAACGATCGCGGCGGTGCTTTGAGTGATCTCGGTACTGGTGTGGATCGTTCGGCCGTGGATCTTGGAGCAGTCTGTGAGGTAGGCCAGGGATGCCTCGCAGAGGTTTTCAACCTCTTGCCACTTCCCCTGAGTGGTGTAGCGGTCAGTGGCTGTGAGAGCGTGCTGCAGCTCGGTGTGGATGTCTGATTCTGTAGTACCAAAGCGGAGTCTGTGAGGTAAATGGACTCTACATTTTGGGCCACTGGGTAAGATGGGATGTGGAATGCCGAATTTTTGCAGCCGAGAAAACGCGTTCACGACCTCCCGCGCCGCTTTTGGGAACCGGGTGTAGTTTGGGGAGGTATCGTAGAAAATCCCCATCAGGCACGAGTGCTTTAAAGTCCATAATGCTCTCGGCAGCTGGTTGATCCCAGCGGTGCTCACGGCAAATCGGATCATTCCGTCATGGCGGTGCGGACCATGAGTTTGGTACGGAGCACGCGTTTCGTGCGGACGAGGGAAATAGATGGACATTTCCACCACCGGAAACTTGATCATCTGGCGGATCTCTTTTTCACCACCGCAGCGTATAACGCCATAGCCGTGATCTCTGAGGTCTTGCGAGAGTCTTTTTTTGGTGGTGTTGATAAAGATCCAGGGATTCTCTTCTGCAAAAATCCCGGATGCTTCATCGTAAATCTGGCGGTTGACCCGGAGAAGGGACAGTTGAAAGTCCAGGCTGTAGAGCCAAAGGCTATGCGTTCGGACTGTTCCAGGTTTATGCGATATGCTTTCACGGTAATTGTGAATCATCGGCTCGGTATCTTTGCAGGATGAGTGATGTGCTGGATTAGGTTCGCGCTTGGTCACGTTCTCCGTTACTAGAACGAGCCGATAGATTTCGTTGCGGAGCTCAGGCGGGAGAGCGAGGAAGCGTAATGGCTGGATGGGGTTTTTGGGCTTGGGCCTGGTATAGGGCTTTGGAGTAAAGTTAGTCAAGGTCCTCTCTATGCATAGGGCAAGGGACCATACTGTCCGCTTGGTCACGACAACCCTGTTTGAAGATCTAGTTATAATGGCGTGATCGTCGTGTAGAGTTGTAGCACTACCGCGTTTTCTGCTGGTTGACATGGCGAGGTCCTAGAGAATAGAGATCCAAAATGGAAGGATGGATGTTGTATTCGGCAAAGGCCGCGCTTTCTGAGTTGGAAAGAATAATTGTGAGGATTTTGGCCGAGTATCTTAGAGTATTTTGTTTGTCGAGCTGGAGACTTGAGGAAGAGTACAAGGATTTTCCACCACGTAAATAGTGGTGTTGATATATGACAACCCTTCCATGTCAACAACATTTCATATCCTTCATTTCCAAACGGCGAGAGAGTGAAGTTCATGCCGGAAGTGTTATGGTCAAAGTTCACAGTCGACACCTTTGCTCAACACAAATAGGTCATATGAGATTTCTCCTTAGTCTGAAGGGGCTTTCTTCATCACTGCAGTGGTTAGCCTGGAGATTGTTTGTTTTCGGCGATACGTTCCACGGAGGTCCACATCACAGAATTCACGAGGTGGCCATTGGCCTAAGCCATGTAGAACATTGTGTTGAAATATGCTATACATACCTGAATAGAATTGTTCCAAAGTGTGTTCACATTTTGGCCGATTCGTAAAACAACACATTGCTCATAGCTTCTATGTAGACCTCAGTGTCGGAAATTCAGCACACTCGTAGGTATCAAGCATACCCTCCAGCTCTGAAATATCGTCCTTTATAAGAATGTGCCTTGTCAATGTGTGTATGACAGCTGATGTGGAAAGGTACATACGAAACTGCCATGAATGCAAAAGGGCGCACGTCGCGCGGGACAAAATGCCAGGACAATTACATCCTCTTCCGATTCCTGAACGCCCATGGCAACATGTAGCCATGGACTTCAAATCGTTCCCAAAGCACAAGCAAGGTTTCGATACGACCTTTGTGGTGATCGATCGACTAAGCAAGCAATCCACGTCTATTCCCTGCCTCAAAGCAACGACTGCAAAAGACGTGGCTGTTATGTACATCGATCGCAGCTATCGAAAACATGGTGCCCCTGAAAGTATCGTCTCCGATCGTGACCCCCAATTCGTCTCCGCCTTTTGGAATGAACTCTGTCGAATCCTCGGGATAACCTTGAAATATGAAGTCAGCTGCTTCTACGGCCATTGACGAGACGAGCGACAACGAATCTACCACAACCTTGACAAGACCGAAGGTCGGGAGCGATGTCGCTAGTGAAGGAGCTCAGATATCGAGATTTGGGTTTACTTTCGACCACGAATTATATGCGTCTCGCGTATACAAGCGCACGATACCCATAACTTCGAGGCATTCTTTAACATCTTCTGCCGCTGCCTCTGTCGAATGATCAATCCTGTTGAGTGATAGTCTGGGAGACATCTCAGACATAAGTGTCTTTGCTTTACCAATCTTGATAGAAGAGCTTTGGAATCGGGGCCATTAAAACCAACCGCCTAAAGACTCTGTCAATTTGAATAGCGTAGGGACTGAACGCTCTGTGCCCGAGCCATCAAAAATCTACTAATACTAGGTACGCATATCTGTGGAGATGCAGTAGAAGCACTGTTCAGACCGTTAACTAATTTTCGATGGAGGCTTCGAGAGCCGGGAAGACCGCAGTTCTCGAACAGATCAAAAGCCAGCACGAAAGCGGATTAACGTGGGAAAATCCCGAAGAAGCTCGAGAGCTGAAGTACAGTAACCTGATAGAAATATTCCTGTGGGCGATTACTGAGGTAGAAATATTGGGAGAAGAAAAAGAACTGCAGCAGAAGAGTGGGGTTATTCGAGCCATCAGATGTACCGTAGGTATCCTTGCAGAACGAGCTATTGAAATCTACGTCTCTCGACTGTCTGTTTAGCACATCAATGCTATCAAATACGACTCAGAAAACCGACCGAAATGTCTCAAGGCTTTCGAGACGCTTTGGAACGATACCGAAATTCATAGACTCGTTTTATCAAGAGATTGGCCTGAGCTTGAATGCTGTGTACTAAAGCGGGCTAAATTCCCTGTTCACGTAATGGTTGTTCGGCTGATCAGACACGCAGCATCATGCACAACCTTGATCGTTTGCTGAAGACTGACGCTTCTTCAATTCCCGAGATCTTGATCATTGACGATAGTCGGTTTAATGTCATTGAAGTGGCGAATCTCGAAATATACAAGTCACGACTCTACTTCGAGCTGCCGACGTATATCATCTTCGTGACTGGATTTTCTGAATATTATCAAAACGGTAAGAGGGACAAGGTAAGTCAATTTCGCATGTCTTGCCATAGCTTGAACCAACTTTCTAAAGACACGATCTCGCAGGGCCGGCTGCAGTCCGATGTCAGATTGTTCAAAGACATCGTGAAAATGAGATGTTTTCAGACCGTACCAATATTTCTCATTTTCACCAAGGCCAACGCTTTAACGCGAGAGCTCTATAAACTGCTAGCTTCTGGCAGAGAATCTAGTACTTAGGAAGCGAACGACAAGATTCCTGCTACAGAGACATACGTCGAAGCATTTCGAAGCGTCAATCGCAGACTGCACAGCAAGCTGTACATTTATCACATCAACAATATAGACGACAATTCTTTCCTTTCGGCATGGGAAGCTATGCGGCAGCAGATGAAAACAAAGTAGCGTCAGCGACGATTAGATATTAGTCAGAAGCTATATGATTCTAAGAAGAGAAAAGAAATCTGCCATGCTTTAAGGGTTGGGACCATCATACTGTTATTCTGACCTCTTTAGCAATATTTTTTAGAACACTGTTTCATCGACGTTAGATTATGATGATATCGAATTCTGTCGAAGTATCTAGTAATAGTAGAATAGTCTAATCTGCCTTCACTGAGTGGTTTTGTGATGGAAAATCTCTCACTCAGAGATTTCAAAGGAATTTGCAGGTGATTCAAGTCATATAACATATCTGTAATCATCATGTTGATTCAAAAACATACAGTAGAAGAGACATCACGACGTTGGTCTGAAGATGAATGCGATCAGCATTATTGCTTCATTCGTATCTCGAGATCTTTTCTTCCAAAGATTCAACGAAAATGACGAACGAAAATCTGGCACCACATGTTGTCCGAAAGACGCAAGGCGTGGACAGATCACCTTGGTTTAAGCGTTTCCAACGCCTTGCTAACAGTGTTTCTCCTGTCTTTTGCCAGAGAATATGCTGTCTCGTCATAGACAACTCATCGACCGCTGGCTAGACTGACAATCAGCGATGACTGCTTGAACGTGGTTGTAAAGGAGGGTGTCAACAATGAAGGTTAAAGGAATATCACAAGACAGCTAAGATTATTAGCCTCAAAAGCATTAGCAAACAGGGACACGATTCATCAATAGCTATGATGTGTGTCTGTCTACAGTATAGACAAGGTTGAGCAAGTAAAGCTATGTGCAGAGAGAAAATAGTAATTACAGGGAATGATGAGAATGACAGAGTCGACACAATGTTCACATCTTTCTCTCTCAATGGCAATAGTCAATTCCACATTGCTGGCTGAATACACTTCGTAAAAGAATGTTTTCCTTTCCTACCTATCGCCGAACCTTTGCGCCATGATATTCTAATGCGACATAGACTGAAAGAATACCCTAACTCTGACTGTCTAATGAGGAACTACCTCTCCCACTAGATTCGACAGCTATCGATTCCTCGGATTTTCGATGGATCAAGAAAACAGAGTCATGTTTCCATCAATGATAATGTCGTTGAGACATTTATTCAGCGACAGGGAAATACCCTGACGGCATATTCTCAAGCTCGGGGCCAAGGGCGGCCGCGTCACTAGCTGGTCTAGCTGCGACGCCACTGGGAAGCCCCTGCTGCGATTCCAGGGTGCTATCTTTACTCCGCCAGCTACTGGAAGGAGTCTTTCGAGCCGTCGGCATAGGATGGTATGACTTGGGCTGCGGCTTACGGAGAAGCGGATAGATGGCGGGAACAGATGAGGCTATTAAAGCAACACAAGCCTCCAATGTAGTAAATAAAGGGATCAACGAGAAATTCCTGGCTATGCCGTCCGAGTGGATCCACAGTATCATGGAGGTCAAGCGGAGAAACGAGCAGATGACGGAGATCCCGCTGACCGCGACGAGAAAGTATAGTCCAGCTAGATTCGACCAACATCATCAGCACGAGCGGGAGGGGCATTTGGGAAAGACTTACATTTCTTCGAGGCGGGCAAATGAAGTTTTGCAATCACAGGAATAGGTAGAACCCAAATCACAACATCCTCGAAAGCTCCGAACGAGTTGTTGAACATGTGGATTGCTACGAAGTCGATGCATTTTCGATTTTCGAATGCGGGGCCCGAAATAGCCCAATAAGAATCGATTGGCGTGCATTGAAATATACTCGCCTGTTACTTAGCATCTCGGCGCAACAAAAGGGCTTGCAGAGCATCTTACAAAGATGGCTTCAATGCCGTGCGCAGCAATGATGGTAATGATGATCCAGATAGTTCTCTTATGATTGCTATCAGGCGTCAAACGGAGGTACAGACAGAGTACGCTAAGCTTCAAAATGCTGCGACAGTTGTTAATAAAAGTGCCTTCCATTAGGTGTAAAGGTTTATTACATTAGGCAAAGAATGGCGATGATTGTAAAGGCATAAGTGATCTGGTTCCAGTTAGTGAAGGGTCAATGTCAAAGGATCTTTGCATGCCTTGATAGTTTCTATCAGCTTCATGGGCGCTAGACCAAATAGATGCTTACCCACGCCATTCTTGACACCAGCTACCAGACAGCCGAAGACTCCAGCAGTAAGGACCTTTTTCGTCAGCGATACATTCAGTCTCTGGTAACGCTTCGTATTTGATTGCGAACACTTACAGAGGCAGCCAAAGCAAGATAATCGTCAGCCCACAGTCCCAGCACGACGTGTCGCCGCCGCTGAGTACTGAGGCGGGCATAAATTCTATGCTCCCTTAGTATTCTTGATGAGCTCTGACCCGCAGATTCACGTACCGTAATAGTACGAAGAAGCAGGAGACTGCGAACATTGAAATCGCTACCGCTTCGAAGGCAGGCCCGCGGTTGGCGTGTCTATTTTCATCTGTCCCAGCTCTCCATTGGGTTCGTGGTGCATTCGCACCAAAGTTGTCCACGTTCACATCAGTACCTGATGGCGCAGCAGAGGATGAGATGGTTCCGTTAGCGGATTGGGAGGGCGAGACATTTGTTGCAGGAGTTGGGCCGGCTGGGGAAGCCCCTGTCAAAATGGACGCAGAGGTGGATGACAAGGCTTTTGCGCAGAGGGCCGTATTGACCTTCTCAATATCTATAGAGTACATCATTGGCCACGGCTCACAATGGCTTCGAACGATCAATACCCACTCTGTATATCCAGAACAGAACAGCTTGATTTCGACAAGCATGGTATGACCGCGTTGGTGATTGCTGCTTTGCCGGTCGTACACTGGCATGCAGTGTCCGTGGGGCCACAGCTCGTTGTTGCAATGGCAGCTTGGAAACAGCTGAGCTATTAACCAATGTCAGCAGGTGATGCCAAAATTGGAAGCGGAGTCTCTCATGAAGAACGCACTGAACAGCTAGGCAGATCGTTGATAGACTGCGCAATGCTCAGTGTTGCCGTAGCAACAGTCCAGTATAGCGTCAACGTCTTCATGTTGATCAGAACACACGACCTCCCTCCAATGGTTCAAAGTGATCCTTTCGAAGGTCTGAAAGCAATAATCACCTCGACCGCATATCAAATAAGAGACAGATGCAGGAAGGCATCTTGATGCAACGCATTGCCAAAGTACTTTAGGTATCGGTGCATCTTCGTAGATATGGTCTAATTCCACGACCAACGGATCTCACCTACACGTATGCTACTCTCCCCACCTCAAGCGGGAAGAGCATGTTTAATGTTATGGCGGAGGATGGTTCTCCACGCTCTAGACCCACAAGCTGCGCGACTGTTGTGAACTAATCCAGGAACCGCCGCTTCGGTCTCCATGTTCCGAGTGGAGGATGCCCTGCAAGTCTCAGTCCGGCCTTGCCAGGACCAAGGCTCGCTGGTTGATCAGGGTACGGCCGGTCACGCTATACACCAATATGGAGCAGTCTTTTCGAGGGTTTTTCTATGCATGATGCATCATCGTCCGGAAATAGTAGTACTCAGATCGACGATCCATTCAAAGTCAAAGCTGGTCCTTGATTCTTCGCCTTATCGGACTGCGACACATGGGAGAGTATCTTATTAGTTCACCTGAGAAGTCCGAGTCCATGATCTCAACACTCACATCATCTCCTGCTCAAGTGCTCTTCCTACATGCTTGGATGCGGAACGAAGTCAATTAGTTCCCATGGCTGAGTTTCTGGGCTCTGAAGGGATGTATTGCTTACTAAGGATCCGACTTTGCCTAAATTTCCGTCCGAGGGTTTCTCCTTCCCACCTTGATTATTGGTACGCCAAACAAAGCACCCCTTTTACTTAGAGCATCGTGATCTCTACAGACGATCGATTACGGCAAGCTTTTAGACATGCATAGAGTGGAAGCTGCTGTTGCCTGGACAATTGGCAGATGACAATTATTGCTGCCCAAACGTGGACCATTGGCGCTCCAAGATTGACGAGGATTTCCGTTTTTCTCCTCTGCGCATTCTACAAACTTGGGACTTGGTTGGGTCCTTCTTGGTGCGAACATAGGTTATAGGATATCTCCGGCCCTCAAAGTTGGGTTGTATCTTCTAGCGAATAAACTCTTTCAACCTTTTTGTCGTCAGAGACCGCAACTACTTGTGATCGTCGAAAGCCTACCATGGTACACAACAGCGCAAGCTGCTTTCGGCCCGCGAACTAGATAGCGATGGTACGTATATGACGTGGCTGAGTTCGGATATGGTATCTTCGAGTGGTCGTTTAGAGAATGTATTGTTATCATTGGATTATCAGAGAAAGGCCTTCAAAGCATAGAGACAGTCTTTTAGTCCTTACTCGCATCTCACGACTGGCTTACACTCTTCAATGTTCCGTCTTTACTCAATATATCTTGATACTGGTAGAGCATTCATCACCTACCTTCAAATATAAAATCTTGACCATCAGGTCCGGAATAGCTAGACAACGGAAACACAATCCAGGTTCTATAACTTTTGAGAATCCTTCCGGCCTTGAGGCGATTGATTGTGAGCAGCCTGGACTATCAGAAGGCCAGAAGAGACGGAGAGCTAGATAGCAGTAAGGACGCCATCTTGAATGCTCTCGAGGTCTACATATTCATTGATAATGCCATCGATGCAGACCGTGAACATAAAATCCTCGATAACATCTGGAGGCAATGTGGTGCGAGCTATCACGAGTTTGCAATACGGCTACACGGACGACTTGCCTGGTGCCTGTTAGTATTCGGTCCTGATAATGCTTATTGGCCACATGATGTAACTATGTAAAAGACTTCTGTAGAGCAGACTCAACCAGCAAGGTGTGATACCGAAATAGATTAGGTATTCGTTGTTGCTGATGGCCATAGAATTTCAGAGCTTGCGATACAGATGTTGAGAGACTGTATACTCGTCTTGCCTACTGTGTATAACATTCATTTCACACATCTTAGTACACTATTGGTATCTAGCCGCTTTAGCCTGCGCAAGAGGTACGATCTTACAAACACCATGAGCAGCCCACTTCGTCTCTCACTTGAAAATTACAGTATGGAGAGAACGTAGTTCAAAGGATGGACTGGAATCTAGATAACAAATGATTGACCTCGAAATCTTCCCCTTACATTGTGGTACAGAAAGTTTGTTCCTCGTAATGCTGCTTGAAGAGGTCAGAGAGTCCGGCTCCCTCTCGCTATTCAGTAGAATCTCACAAATAACCCATCAGCCATCAAATGGGTCTACCCTAAAAGTCTTATGTGCTCTGTAACATGCTCAAATAAAGTAGATAATGGTGGCATGATCGCGTTGACCATTTGACACGCCACCCACTGTGCCCAGGTGTGCCTGCACCTTTAGTTGAAACCCCATTCGATTCCTTGGACCCTTCCATCCCCGGTTGGAGCTACCGTGGTGAACAAGGTTGGACTCATATCAACATCTGCGTAGGCACAAGCCTGGCATGTGTCTACAACCGTAGCCTGGGTGGTCGTGCCGGTGGTTGGGTTGAAGACCGAGATTGTCTTGCCGCAGAGTGGGTTGATGTTAGGGTTTGCTCCGTTGTTCATCATAGGGACGGAGAGGGCCACGATAGCATCGGTGTCGTGGTTTGTGATTCCGCAGGAGCCAACACCAGTCGAATAATATGTAATATCACCAGTATATTGCAGGTTTGTATGGGTGTTCAGGGGTACGGCAACGGCAACAACCGCGAAAGGAAAGATGAGGGATCCAGAGGAGATCTTCATGGCCGGTATGGAAGGATGATTGCGGAGTGGGGAGGTCTTGGCTGGTATGTTTTGAGTACTTAAAAGAAAGAATGCGAATGATTTTATTTGAAGAATTGATTCTAAGGTTGTAATGATAGTGCGTCGAGGTGAGACAAGGTTGATAAACGGTTATCGGTAGGAGAACGTGTGCTGGAGCAGGAATGTAAGCATTGGAGTAGATCCACTTCTCTTATATACTCGTCAACGAATCCTATACAAGGCCTGGGTTCCATTACACCTGTCATTCGGTTGGACACCATCCGTAAGATTTGAGCGGAAAGCCAGGCAACGCAGTCTAGGCTGACCCGAGAAAGAAGCAATGAGCAATGGGAAGATAGATGGTGGCGAACACACAAACATGAAACACCACGGAGGCCTAGGGTCCTACCATAACCACCAACACCAGAGCTCAGCCATAGAAGATCTTTGTTTGGGGCTGAGGTGGACATCACTATATCGGGGTTAGAAAAGCTGGCTTTCGTTCACCTCACTTTCCATATGCAAAGGCAATATTGTCACCCTAGCCAATAGCACTTAAACTTTGGCGCAAAATAGTGAATACACCGAATCTATTGCTTAATTCTTTATGATGGGGCTCTATTATAGGAATCCAAGAGCCTCTGGTCACTGTCGAGTTCAGTTGTATGAGTCGAAGTTTGGGTTCCGACGTCTTAGGACACCGGAAAGATACTTAATTTCCGGGAGACTGAGTAAGGAACAGCCGTGCCATTCATTCCAGTTTCACGTGAGCCGCCTATTTGGTTGCCTTGGGTCTGAAGAGCCTGAATAGCGGAAAATGAGGTTTTGGGGTTCCTGCCTGAGGGCCACAGTCCCACCGGACTTCCAGATGTGAACACTACCTTTATGTCTTGTATCAGGTAACTTGAACAACGAAGAGACATGCACTTGAATTTTTGCAACAAGGAATGCTTCGCAATCCCGGTTAACCTTCGACATCATAACATCATCACTCTCATCGGTGATCGAAAGATGCTTCGTGGTGAGGGGAAGACGACGAATCCTGGACTTGTTTCGTACATCCTGGGAACGATTGTAGGATTCTTGTGCTACTGCTATTTAACAAGAGGGTCTTGGCAAAATTGTTGCAGAGATTAGGAAGCAGAGTGCGCAGTCTGCCAAAGATGGATGCCATCCTACGAGGATGAAACATGGGAAGACGAGATGGCAACCTTCAGGATTCCCGGAGATGGACATTTCTCGAGGGTGGCGTGGTCAGGAACAAGGACGTTGACAGAACATTAGATGGTCTCCAATATGGATATGTAAGTAAGGTAAGTAGGTACGAAGTAGGGGATGCCCTGAAACGAGGAACGAGAGGAAGGGAATGGTTGAGCGTAGATGGCTTTTGCACACAATTCGGCGTGTCCCGTTCGGGCCGGAAGATCGTCGCCCCGCCGCAGAACAACTGCCAGGCTGCCAGGCATGCCAGGCAGCTCGAAGTCTCCTCGGCATACCAACCTCATTTTCCCCCTTGAAACCTTCTGCCCTTTTGATCCCACAATCCCTTATTTCTCACGCGATCACAGCCCCCCAACAGCCAGGCAATTAGTCCACTCAGCCTTTAGGCAACCGATCCTTCGTCAGGATCTGCAAGCTGAGCTCAGATCGTCACACCAGAACGGCAGTAATCAGAGCACGTCTCTGTCTCCAAGATGTGGCGAGGTCTCGACAGCTACGGAGAGAACGACGAGGTTTACCCTGACTGGTTGGAAGTGGAGATACTGAGCTGATGCTAAATTCATTTATAGCAGCTCATGAGCGAGGATTCCCAGAAAGCGGCGGTACCGCTTCTAACACCTCGACATCACCGCACGGTCCGAAACAGGCTTCAGTAGCTCTTACCTTCGAAAATCCGAACGCAAGCGTTGCTATATGTTGTCGATGCATAGCGGTGTATGGCCTGCAGTCAACATACGCGCAGGACCGCCTTAAAGCCAATACGCCGTTGATGTCCCCACCTCTTCGCTGAGCCACAACACATTATAGGCATCATGCAGGATTGGATATCTAGACAACACTACCGCAGATTGGATGAGGCCTGCAGAACAGGTGAAAGAATGGGAGCAGTTCGTAGGGTGTGGCTGGGAAGACCATCCGACGGATACCACCTTGATCCAAGCTCTCTGCCATGCAAGATGGGCTATCATGTCCGTGAGCGAGGACGAGGATGCGAAGGATATGAAAAGCTGAATTGTGCAACAAGTTATCTAGCATGGTAGGACATGAAGATAGAAAGAGACGAATCATCTATATTCACCATATCCCTTGGGGAATCCCAGCGATACACACGTCTCGATCCCTCATCTAGAGCTTCCAAGCCGCCCGTCTTAAAACGCTGCGCTACCATTACACCACAATGTGCTGGCTTTACTCCAAACGTCCCGTCCCTCATCTCACAGACTCCTTAAAACATTCTAAATACCTCATATCAACCCCATCCGGTTACTCACCCCAGAAGCCCAATCTTCTTCCACCCCTCCACATACCTTTTCACCATTTCCGCCTTCACAGTGTCCGAACCTCCCAAGGTCGCAGAAACTCTCCGCGCGCCTGCCGTATCCATAATCACATCCCCACCCGCCATGTGCTGGAAATCTTTCCTGAAAAAGTCCCCAAGCATGTGCGGTGACGCTGGGGTTGAAAAGCTGATTTCTTTGATTGTGATGGGTCCCGTATCGTTACCGTTGCTGAGTTCATGGGCTTTATGATCAACGCCATCAGCGCCTGAGTGTTCGGTATCAGCAGTAATAGCACCAACTCGGTCGAGCCATTTATCAATAGGCAAGAACTCGCGCGAGATGTCTAGTCGGGAGGCCAAAATGGTGAGCATTTCGTGCCAGGACTGGCGGACTGGGTTTTCGAGGTGGTAGATTAGACTTAGGGGATGGGGTGTGAGGAGGATCTCGGAGAGGCAGGTGGCGGCCAGATTGACTGGGAGCCAGGAGAGGGTCTGTAGGGTGTGTTAGCTAGGGGTTTTGCGGCTTCTATATCCCTTGCTTTACCTACTCCGTCAATAACTGGGAGGCAAGAGATCTTCTGGGAGAGATGGATGAGGGTTGGGATATGTTCGTTTGCGTTCCAGAAGCCGGTTTTTTGAGATCCGGACATTTGGCCAATACGCACACAAGATACTTCGATTGAGGCTTGGTGAGTACGAGCGGCGTTTTCGATAATGCGCTCGCAGATGAGCTTTGCTTGGCCGTAGCCGAAAGGGTTAGTGCAACTCGGGTCGTGGATAGGAACTTCAGGGACCATGCGCGTGCCGTTGACGAGAGCGTATTGGCCCACAACTGCGATGGAGGATACAAATAAGAGCCTGGGTTTCAGCAGCGGACGGAGGTCGTGGGCGCCTTTGGCAAGAATAAGCAAGCTGTGGAGAAAGCGGAATTGGGCTTGGAATGAAGGTAGCTGGCGTTTGAAATCCATAGGCCAAGCACAGTGCACGATGTGCGTGGTGTTTCTACAAAGGCGTGCGTATTCGGCATCTTGAAGGCCTAGGTGGGGTGCGGCAGGATCGATCGTAATGAGTTCAATCTTGGACCGGTCTTGGAGAGGAATCGTGACGCCTTTGGTTTCCGCTGTCTTGAATTGGTGCTCATACGCGTCTTGATGGTGGTATCGTGCGTCCAGTGGCAAGCGGTTCAGACATACCACCCGCGCTACGTTTGGAGAACTGGCTAGTTGGGCAAGAAGATGGGTTCCTAGGCTACCTGTACTGCCGGTCAACAGCACTACAGGGCCAGTGCCATGCTGCAGCTTAGGTGAGGTAGATTGTTCCAGGGAATACAGATTAGCAAAGTCTTCGATGGTGTGTCCAAGGTCACTCTGGCCTCCTTTCAAGTCCCCACCATCTCTCAACGCCTGCGCAAGCTTCGCTATTGAAGGGTTTTTATATACGAAATCGGTAGTTATCCGCTCCTTAGACAGAAAAGCTGTGCTGTTGTGGGGGATGGAGCTAAGTAAGAGTCTGCGAAGACGCACTGCCTGCAGAGAATTCATTCCCAACTCGAAGAGGTCGTCCTCGAAGGTCCAATCTTGTATGGGTACGGTCCAATTCAGATTAACCTGGATCATCTTCATTAAACTCTGTTCCAGATTTTGCGCGTCCAACGCAGATGTGGAGTTTTCAACGGCTGGGTTATCCAAGTCCTGATACACCTTTCTTATCTCTGCTTCGAATAGTTGGGAGGCCTCTTTCCTAAGCACCGAGCCTTTGTCAGAGCGTGGGACAAACATTCCCGGCGGAGCAACGATGATGTTAGTTGTGGATGAGATTCGGGCATGGTCATCCATCTGATTACAGGCCTCCACAACTATAGACCATATAGATGACTTAAATTGCTCATGGTCTTCTGTAGGTGAAGCTGGCTCAACGATCACCCCCAACTCAAATTGTCCGTCCCCGAATGCGACAGCCGCCTTGACTAAAGGGCTTTCGGAGAGCAGGGATTCCAGGATGCGTGGAAGCACTTTCTCGCCTGTGGCAAGAACGATCAGGTCATCATTCCGCCCGACGGCTTTGAAATCGGTGTCAGGATGCTTGGGGTTGTTTACTAGCCGATCTTGTAACTCGAAAGACTTCTCCCACCCGAATGGATGTGCTGTCAGCTTGAAATATTGTACATTCTCATCTCCTGCAGAATCAACGGGTTCGAGGTCAAAGCCCATGTCTTGCCTCAGCCTGAAGTAATGCCAATCATAATCAGGGGTGGGCGCGAAAACAGGGGCCATTGGTCCGACTTCTGTCGCTCCAAAATGAGACAGAACTTTGACCCCAGCTGTAGCCAGCTTCTCTCCCACGGACACTTTGAGTGGTCCACCGCCACAGGCGACAAATTGTAGGGGTAACAATGCCTTGACTCCCTGGTCTTTAGGGAGTAAGGATATCTCCTCAAGAATCAGAGGGACCGTCATGAGCGATCGCGCATGGCTTGATTTTAACGCGTCCACAGTCGATGCCCCGGTGGGCACGACATGTGCTGAGGCTAGCCAGAATGGCTTGCCAACCCCAAGCGAAAGGCATGCAGCGAGCAAGCCAAAGCCCTTTTTCGTGGAAGATTAGCTTAAGTTTATCCAATATGGCTAGGTGTCTAACAGACATGATAGAGGGGAAGAGTAGACATGTTCAATCCGCCAATCTCTTCATGACTTGAGGGCTGATGGCAAACACTGTATCCGAGTAGGTATCTATGGGGCTGATAAATAGGTTTAGGCAGTCCAGTAGTCCCAGAGGAGTGTAGAATCAAGACATCTCGGTCAGTCTCACTTATGAAATGGTCAGGGGAACATATTGCACCCTCAGCTCCGTGGTAGTCCAAGTCTGTCCGTAAGTCGTCCTTGTAGGGTTTCTGTAAGTAGACGGCTGGGGCTGTAGGCGATAAAGAGGGTGTTGTGCTTTGTGCACTCGCCGTACTGATAACATTTGACAGCCGTGGCGAGGTAATCACCGCAGTAGCACGGGTCTCCTGGAGTAAATGATTGACTGCCGTAGGACTAAGGCGCGCTGATAAGAGAGCCACCTAGCGAAAACAATCAGTGGCCGAGTTTGATACGCATTTGCATTGAATTTGGGCCATGCTAAAAGGGATCTTCGAGGGTGCAAATATTCCATATGAACTATAGCCTGCGCAACCTAGAAGAGAAACTGACAGGAACGCCTAAGCTCATAAGAGCGAACAGGTGAATCAACAATCCCACATCGCTCTCGACAAACAAAGCCACTGGCTGGCATTTGACAATTCGACCCTCGTCGTTCTTGTAAGGCTGCTTCAGTTCTGCTATTTCCTCACACAATCTTTTCGAGCAGCGAAGAATTGCACGTTTCAGTTGAATATGCGTTATAGCGACCGGTTTCGCTTGCGGCGTATCTTGTGTCTCTTTTGTAGCCTGTACACAGAAAATCTGGTCTGCATTATGCTTTGCGTTGAAGTCTATCAGCTCAGGCACTGTTCGGATTTCGTTATGGTCCTCGTCGGACGGCCGTAACTTGATTCGAGCGGGGTTGAAGTTGGTTGTAGAGAAGGTCGAAGGTGCCATGTCGGGTGAACAGTGGGACAGCGCTGTGTCGAAAGCCGGGACCGTTCGCATTTTACAAAAATTGGATGAGAGGTCTTGAAGACCCGAGTGGATCTCCGGCTTGCTATTGAGAACGTTTGTCCAGCGACTCGGGCCCTGACTTGATTGGCCAGCGCGGTTTCGTAGACTAGGCCCAATGGAAGAACGTAGTGGTTGACTCTACCCGGCGACCTGAGCCACTACAAGGTTGGATTGAGATTCTGTTATGATGGTTCGGCACCTGGTTCAGCGGTTTCATGGGCGTAGATAGTATTGCCTGGCATGCGGCATGTTGGGATTTGATATGAGAGCGATCGGTTGATGATACGACCACCAGAGATTCCAGGAAACGAACGAGCGTAACGTTCAATTGGATTTAAATGTAAAGCCATATCTAGTGCTCATTTTGGGTTCTACAAAGTTGCTACATGATTCATGAACTCGAAATAATCATCTCCGTACACATCAACCTGAATCAAAGGACATCTTATGGTCTGTCCTTACGACCGCCGAGAACGCTCGCTCCGTCACTGCCTGAACAAGCTTCCCAAGTTCATCCGCAGAACAGACGGCTTCAATGGTGACGCGTCGTGTACTGTCGGGTCTCTTTCCATGGGCGGAGCTCGTGAGAGCTGCGCTCGAAGGAAGAGGAGTTCGAGCTGACAAAGTCGTTGAGGTTGCGTTGGACGAAAACGAAGCGGGAGAGGTCCCAGTTGAGGCGTAGCCTGTGTGTGGCAGATCGGCACCGAGCATTGATTCTAATTCAGGGTCTAAAAGCATACCAGTGTCCCATCTGTTCCAGTCATCAAAAGGAAAATCAGACTTTGTGCTGGGCGAGAAATTCAGGATGAAATCGTCAATACTTTGTATGGTGCTCCCATTGTAAGCATTGCGTTCCAACGAGGAGGGCGAAGCGACAGCGCTTCCTTGTGAAACTGTTTGTTGTGTACTTTCGGGGCTCAATGTTCCAGACGTGTAGTTGGAATTATCGAGAACGGTTGAAAACGGTGAATACTGCAATGTCGGCATGTCTTGTACAGCCCCATTGACATCTGCGCCGTTGCCAAAAGAGTTGTGAGGAATGTCGCCATAGAGATCGTCCATAAAGTCTGCTTCCGGGGTACCTGAACCCAAATGGACAATGGTATTGCCCTGGGTCTCGAGGCTGGAAGCTTGCTTATTCTCGGCCCCAGTCTGTGGAAGGCGAAACACTACCCCCTCGCCTTCGGAGCTTTCCTCGTCCATCTCACTTCCGCTGTCAGAGATATCTGATTTGTCCGACTCGAGCAAGTCATCGAGCTTATTCGTATCTGTAGGCTCTGTGCCAGAGACCTTCGTGGACTTCAGTTTCGAATACATGCGTGCGCCGTTCGATTTTCGGCACAAAAGATGATACCGATTTTTTGCACCAAGGCTCGTTCGACGAGGGAAATGGATTGATGTGATTTGTTGCCAATTACGACCGTATCTAGTAACGCCATCAAGGAGGAGCTCATCCTAGATTACCTAAGTTAGGTCGGAAAAGGCAAATATAAGTACACCAGTAGCTACGTACCTCCTTAGGCGTCCAGGCGCTATGGTCAATCTCTGGGTTCAAACTTTGACACCAGCGTTTCGATGCTTGATCCCCGGTTCTAGTCCCTACGTCCGAGGCAACTATGGACCATTTAGTACCGTGAGCGTTGACAGCATCGTAGAGCCGTTCGTCTTCAGATTGTGTCCAAGCTCCTTTATTGACTTTTGCTGCTGTTTTCCCATACCATCTTTTTCGACAGTCCTTGTTTGTACGGCCAGGAATGTTAGCGGCTATCTCATGCCAGAGTAACGGCCGACCATTGTCTTGGGCTGGTATATTTTGTTAGTATCCATTGAGGTAGTGGGTTCACTGGACATAGCTGGATCTATGGCGGACCTTTAGATACTGCAGCTTTCAGAAGATTGTCCTCCTCCGCTGCCCACTTCCTGCGTATTCGACCCATTGCAACCGTCCGACCTGTCATCAACCGCAACGGCTTTGTTGAAGGCTATGAGTTGTAAACATAGGGCTGCTGTTGCTTTCGATGAGAGTTCCCTGGATAGGGTTCCATGGATTCATGTTGGCTCTGCCAACGTGTGCGGTCCGGGCCACAAGCCCTAGCCACAGCATGCGTCAGGATGAAGCAGGATGGTGTGCAGCCTACAGTTTCACCGCCAAGAAGATTGACAGCCTCCTGACCCGTAATCGCGTCTTGGACCTATAAAGCAAGGTCCTGTAACGCGTGCGTACTTCATTGTGGAGGCAGGGGCATTCTCGGAGTCGCCCATCTAGGATAGAGCGTCGTTCCAAAGAATTTGGGGTACTTGGGTATTGGATGACTTTGCCTTTTACGATAATGTACCGCTGCGTCTGGGGACTGGATGCGAGGACTGAGAGGAGGAGTAATGGGTAAGGCTGTGAAAGACCGTTGGCATCAATCGCTTAAGACGCGCGACGTTGATTGGTGATTTCCAATTTAGGCTTCATAAGGTATGTTCCGCGGCCCCCACCGGTACCTACTCGTAGGCTCGTAGCCCCCACCCCACCCCCCTCCACCGGCTCTCTCCGCCCTGTGGCTACCGTCGCATTTGATCCCTCTCAGGGTCCCCCGCACAGTGCTAGATAGTACTGTAGTACAGCCATATCACGCCACCAAACGTATACCGCTACCGCTCTCCAATCTCCCTTACTCTCAGGTCTTCGTCCAGCCCTGTCAGCACTATCTCTGCAGGACAACCAACTTTGCAAAAGAGCGGTGTGAGACGGCTCGTATGGACACTGGAAGGCGCAAGTAGGTAACGTCGCACGGCCGCTGATAGGGTGGAAGGAGGCGACAGCGCTGATAGCTCCACATAGATCAACAGTCCAGCAGCTATTTTCTATTCTCGATGATGTCTTGGCATCACCCGTCCACCACTCAGTGCTCCAGATGGACCTCGAGCTACCACGAACCAAATCCGGGACTAATAGAGAAGCAAAGAACTACACCACTATGCAAATGTTGCTTAGTAGCCATAGCTGCACCGTGCCTAATTCCAGAGCTGATAGTAGCCTTGGGACTGAGATGCTGGTACGGTTTCCATATGTGGCCAACAGGTGCAAGGCACCAGGCTTACCGTCTATCTTACACGTTGCATCCGCTGATGTCACACTGGGTGGAAGCCCAAGCGCAGATATCTGGAAGTGTTCCCAGCAGAGAGATGGCTCAATCCAGAACACTGTGCCGGAGTTTTGCCCAGTTCCCACTATCTTCAACCCCTACAATAATCTCTGTATTCGATACTATCCTCTTTAGGGTTCCTTGGTTGCCTTGTCATTGAAGAGAGCGATAAGTACGAAAATAATAATATGTTCATAAGCTCAGCACTACTCTACAATCTTTGCATGAAGACGGCGGAGCCTAAAACTGAGATGGAGTTTTGTACTTAAAGATGCCACCTTGTATTTGGGAAAGATGGTATGTTGGATTCGGCCGAAAGTACCGTGGGCGTCCGTGTCGGGGAAGCCACAAAGCTGTGGAAACCATCGAAAATTGCTCGGCGCATGGTACAGCAGTAAGGCCCAAGGTCTAGGCAAGGCTACAGTTGATCTGAACAAGCAGCATGTTCCAGCAGCCACCTTGATCCGAGGTCGGTATAATAGGTCTCATTAGACAGCAAATGTTGTTTGCCAAGTAGTGAAGGTGAAATTGGCTTGCGGTTCCATACACTTTGCCTTGTGTTAAATCGGGATTGCAACAGCGAACACCCCTTTCATCAGAAGATTTCCTACAAAAGGTGTAAACGTTATTTAAATGGTCAACGATACGGAAAGCTTGGGTATCGTGCTTGCGCGCCCCTAAACACTACACCATCCGCATATTCCGTTCTTATGGCAATAGATAGCCCATGTCTAGGAAAGGTACTATGGAAGTTGTAAGAGACTATGGTATATCAATCTACATAAAAGAAATAGCGGGTCAGTCACTTTTGAGATCCAAGGCAGATCCCGAGTGAGATTAACTGAACAGAATCACTATATTCGCAGGCTTGCATGCCCGCTTTTGTTCGGTGTTCTTTCTTACTTGGGCCCCTAAATTCATTTTGTGGAACATATGGGGGACCATCTTGCGGTCTGTGGTGCCAGACCTGCACATGAACAACCACGACGCCAGTTCCGGCATGCATCTGCAGCAGATGGGCTGAGCTATGGGGCTGCATAGTAGTCCAACTAAAGGATTTAGGGTTACGCAAGTGTTTCCGGCACCGCTTCGCCTAAGTTTCCGAATGCAGGTTTCCGCCAGGCCTGTTCTATTCTTCAAGTTGCCTGGGGGCCAAGACTTCATCCCGAAACACGGCTGATATCTGCATGTCATAAGGTTACAAGCGGATTATAAAGCAGGCAGGTCTTGTCCGATCTTCTGTAAAGGAAACATACCTACGTATCCCCGTATCAGATGTTGTGCGGCCAGTGGCCCTTGCGGTCATAACGGTTACGAGCTGATAACTCGATCGAGTTCAATAGGCTTCATGTAAGGATCGCTCCCATTGTCTCACCTTTGGGAGATAAACTCGGTGACTGGCGCCATCCACCTCCGGTTGCCTGTTCTTCCTTGAGCGTGTGGGCGCATACACCATGCATTGAATGGACCCGGTTTTCTGATACGTTGGGCCAGGCGGTGTATGAATCCTGGATTTGTCTTCATGTGCGACCCCTCAGATCCGCCTTTCGGAGTAGGGTGCTGGTTTCTAATCTGCCTCGGCCATTCCGGAGGATTTTGATGAATTATCAAGTCAACACGCATCTCCTCGTTACAGACTTTCGAATCCTGGCAGGATCCGGGCAAGGTATCCGGAGCGGGTGAATCTTAAGATCGCCAGGGCGGAAGTGGGCTTACAATGACAAAGTAGTGAAAGGATTGGGTTACCACTGTGCCGTTAGAATTCTTCACCGACGAATCCAGCGATTCTTGCTACCCTCTTCAGAGAGGAACCGATGCAGAGGACGTGGGTAGAAAAGCGTGATACGTGTGAACGGCTGATTCAGCTAACCACATTTTACTCTGTGACGCAAGAGATGCCTTGGTCGATGCTATAATATTAGGTTTATGCGTAATCCGCTTACACGGGTCATGGTACCGTGCATCATGACTGCATTTCTCGCCTATTGCGCAAGACGGTGCATTTTCGATCCGCCGTTCCCCATCCATGGACTCTGATGTCAGAGCTCTTGGCATTGGACATCTCAGCCGCAGTCTTACGCAAAGAGAAGGAAGTTGGGGGCTGCCTGCTGTCTCCGAGTTCCAGCATCGCCCCGCCCTGCTCTAAGAGTACCGTCGTGACAGCATTATGACGGTCCTTGACAAGACAACGAATCGGATTATTTTCCGAGCAAGAATGCAAAGTACTATAGAACAAGACTTCACGAGTTCTCTCCCGGCTCTTCACTGTATCCCAGTGGACCAAGATCTAAACCACGACTGCTAGTTAGGTTGCGGCCGCATCAACTCCATATACACGTTATATCAACGGACCCCCAACTCACAGCTTTATCAACCTCCACTTATCGTTCTACACCGGCACTGTTCCCTACATCTATATCTCTAGTCGACGAGGAGACCTCGCGCACAAGGGGCATCCAGAACGCCAGTAAACAAGAATTAGCTGCTGTAGACATCTTCAAATGGAAAACTCGACTCGTTACTTCTTTGCGAAGAGTATAGATCTTATCTTGAATCTAATCTCAACGCGTGTCCCATAAGCAAAAGTAGACAAAAGAATATGTCAAACTTGATTATCCTGAGTGCCATATCCGTACTGCCACTTAGTCGAATATTCACCTCCCTTACCCCCTGACGATCTCCTACATCACTCGCATCATCCTTCGACACGAAAAAAGCGAAACATTGATTTCTCATATATATATATTCCCAATTTCTAGGTAGTCATTACGAAAAACCATTCAGGTTTAATACGAAAGTAATGAATCTAAATTGTAGTCAGATGGTTTGATATTACAAGTAAGAGAAATCAAAGTCCTATCGTGCTTCGTTTCACTCCTACTACCGCTGCCCGAACGACAGTGGGGGGCGAAGACGGGAAGATTTAGAGTGTTCGGGTTTTGATGCCTTTAGAGGGGTATAATCTCGGTGCGGTAGTCAAATGTGGGGCGAAGGGTAGAGCTGTGGGAAGTGGTGAGCAAAAGACTGGTGTGATGAAGTTTGTAAAAAGTGTACTCTATATCTAAAATTCTAGCGTTACTTCGTGCACACACACTTTGACAGCCGCTGCCAACTATATCTCTTCTCATTAACGTTCATAAATGGCATACTTCGTAAAAAGAAATCGTTCACACGTACCAAAAAACACCTTACGACAGCGGCCATAGCCTTCCCTCTCTCACCCGCTTCCAGTACCCTCCCTAATTCCCAGCCGCTCGAAAAGAAATTCATAGCCCCTCTTCACAACCTCCCAATTCCTTCCCTCCCTATCCCCGTAAAGATCGAACAGATGCACGGCCCCCTCGACAATCTCCCCACCGGCCGTCATCCCTTGCTCCACCAGCGCGTCCCATGTTTTCTGCGTCTGCTGCCATGGAATCAGATCATCCTGGGTGCCGTGGATTAGATATGTCGGCACGCGATAGTTGCCCTGCGTGATTTGTGTGTAAGGACACACGGCAGCGATCTTCGTTGCGTCCGGCTGGGGGAGAGATTGCCACTGAGCTTGCTGTGCGTTGCCGTCACTGTCGGTAGTGCTCAAGCTGTTCTTACTTGGGAGGCCACCAAGGAGGACCGGCAACGCCTGGCCTTTCCAGTTCATGTGCAACGCAATGCGGGAGCGAGGATCCGAAACGGACATCCAACCCCCTAGGGGGCGTTTGCCGGGTGGAACATTGTATGCAATGATGGGGGAGTCCTGGACGCCTTCGAGCAGATCATAGGGTTCGGCCGCCATTGACGCGGTGTTTGCGGGGAAATTTGGCTGTCGCCAGAAATCAGAGGAGTAGTTGGTTGGGCAGTAGAAAGCGAGAATTGCGTCTGGAGGCTTGAGGCCTCGCGCGGGGGCGGTCCAAGCGAGGGTCATGGAGAGGGTGCCTCCTGTCGACCAGCCGACAACGACGACCTTGTCACCATTGGGATGGATGTCTGAACGCTGGAGTTTTAGGTTGGGGAGAACGCGTCGAGCCCACTGGAGAGCGCTGCAGACGTCCGAGATTGGACCTTCTAGTAGGGGGGCTTCTGGGCAGAGCCTGTAATCTACGCTGACTGGCAGGAGACCATTATCAAGAAGCCATTGCGTCTGTTTTGGTCTGATGTCTTTTCGGGAGAGCATGATATGGCCCCCTCCATGGACCATGAGCGCTATGGGCCTATTAGTATCTGCAAAACAGCAGGTACACGCGGCTAAAGGAAGGGCATACCAATGGGTCTTTTTGTTTGAGCCGCTCCGGTCTCTGTTGGATAGTAGATATCCGCATAGAGGGACGTTCCGCCCACTCGATGATACTCCACAGTTTCCATCGAAGGTACCGTTCTACCGGTGGCTTTGTTGAGTGCTGTGTTATTCTGTGACCCCCCCACAAATGCTGCAATGACTCGGAATTGGTCCGATTCTTCCGTTTCATCGTCGCTCCAATCCACGTGCTTAAAACCTGCTTCCACCAATGTTTGCTTCCAAAGAAACTCATCTGCCAGCACATGTTTGCGATCATCTTCGAACAACCACCAGCCTTCGAGCAACCCAAACACGCAGTCAAGCCAGAAAAGATTCCTGGTCAGCTCTAACAAACAAAGGAAGCCCTCGTTTCGAAGTATCTTGTGTATGTTTATCGAAGACTTCACAAGACTCTTCGTAGCATGAACGCAGTTGGACGACAGAATTATGTGATGAGAATGAACAAGCTGCTTTGGGGGCTCCTTTTCCACATCAAGCACCATGTATTCCATGCAGTTGTAGTGAGCAAATTTCTTCTTCGCTGCCGCCACCATTGAGGAGGAAAGATCCGTGAAGGTATAGCTGAATTCAATCCCACGAGACAAGAGTATATCAATCATATGTTTAGTAGTCCCACCAGTACCTGCACCAAGTTCTAGGATTCGTAACTTTTCCGGTCCTCGATATTTGCTCAAAGTTTCGCTGAAGAAGTTCCCTAAGATCTTCGTCCCAGTCGCAAACATTGGAGAATTTGTATACACGTCTTCAAGAAGGTCTTTGTCGGTCTTACTACGGAACAGAACCTGAAGCGGGTCAACCTTACCAGACAGGCAATCTGCTAGTTTCGACCCAGTGGATTTCAGAAGCCGATGCTCGGACGCATGTTGAGGAAAATCAGAGATGATCTGTTCATAGAGTTGACTAGCTGTTGGTAAACTGGTGGGCTTTCCGGTTCGTAGCATACTGGTTTTTTCAATGGATATGAGTGACGCGTCCTCGAGGATTTTGTAATACTGAGACATTACTTTCCTATGCTTTGGCAAATATTGGATGGGAGGCAGTCGATCACCAGCCTTTAATGAGCCGAGAGAACATCCGAGGTTTGCGAAAGCTTCAACGACATATGCGAGGACAAGTTCTGCTTGTTTCGGATAGACCTTGGTTCGAAAGTCTAGAAAGCCCGCCTCCTTTGCAAACCGGCCGTAATCATGTCGGATATGGGCGAAGTCTTCTGCAGCCGAAGCCAAAGGATTATAATTCGGTGCAGCTGTGTATTCGTCCAAAATCAAAGCGGCGTTGGCGGTAGGATGTGATACAGCAGTTTTCTGTGCTTTCACCTCGAAGAAGTTTGAATTGGGACGAACCTTTTCGATTTCAGGCGTCACAGCAGGTCTAGGTTTGTCTTGTCGTGGCAAGACCATGTCACTAAGGTTGCCAAAGGTGGTCTCTGGACTCAGCTGAGTCATGTCTATTTTTGAACCAAACGCCTTTTCGATGTCGGCTCCCAATTCAATGCCAAGTAAGGAGTCAAGGCCCGCAGCGCCCAGGTCGGTATCTCGGGAAATCTCATCAGTGGTATCGAGATGCTCAGCTACTAGTTTTGAAAGCTTGGAGATGAGTTGACTGTGCAAGTCCTTCTTTCCTTGTTCAGATGTTGGTGTACCTTGACTGCTTGGACCGCTCTCTGATAAATCCATGCTGCTATCTGTGTCACTTGAGGAATCAACAGATATATGGGAATCTCCCCTTGCAACAATGTACTGGTACAGTGACTTGAAGTTGAAGATATTTTGAAAGTCTGCTACCGGAATACTTACACCAAAGCTCTGTCTAATCTCGGTTAGCAGTTCGGTAGCCATTAAGGAATCAATTCCAAGCTCGTCGAGAGATGAGTCATCGGATATTACCCCAATGGGGACGTCGGCAACTTCATGCAGCAACTCCTTAACTGCTAATCGAAGTTTTTGCTGTTCCGTATATCTCGAGCTGATTATTGCATGGCTCTGGGGTTCCGCCTTAGCAACTATGGCATCCGCATTCACACCAGATTCGATTCCTTGGGACAACTTGAAGTGAGGAATCAGGTGTTGTGGTTTGTCAACGTCAGAAATAGCGAGGATTTGAGGTGGGTTGGCCCGCGATAGTGCCTTTCGTAGTGAGTTGATAACGACTTTAGTGAATCGCACACCCAAGATCATCATCACTAAAGTCTTGCTCGCATGGTCAAAAACGAATATGTCATTCACAAGTCCCCTGGCGCCTTCGCGGTCGAACTTCGAATATACTATCCAAGGTCCTGATCCAGATTTCGATCCGTCCTGGTTGAAGATCGCTCCAACATGTAACTGATCAATCTTGGTACAAAGGAAAACCTCATTATCCCCACAGTCCTCAAGACTGTTAACGTGTAATCCGGCGACTTGAGTGAAGTTGTCTATGGCGAGAGGGTTGCAAATAGAGTCTTTCAAGGCGCTCGAGTGCACTGTAGGCATAGCCACGTGGCCTGCGACTTCACGATCCTTCAATGATATCTTTTTGACACCCTGATAGATATCGGCATAGTGAACCACTTTGGCAAACATCTTGTACACGAGGGAACCTTGCATGGCCTCTGCCTCAACATCAGCAAGTAGTGCCTCGCAATGTCGATGATCAAGCAATCTTGTATATCGTGCAAAATCGGTGATTCTCCTGGGACTGTCTGAAGAAAGAAGGCTGACGCGTCCCGCCGCATGCCTTGCCATTTTCAATGCGTCGTTACGCGCATAGCTACTCAAAGTGAATTCCCATGTCGAGGTTGTCCCCTCCACTAGTCTTAGACATAGATGGATGCCTCGACCTAGATCAATGCCAAGTGGAGCATACATCTCCAGCTCTTCCAAGTCAGGAGTATACAACGATGACGAGAAGTCGGGCCTCAAAACTGTGGCGGCTCTAGCGGCCAGCTCGATGTATAGCGAAGCCGGGCATAATGTACTACCAAGCACTGCATGCCCTTGAACACAAGACTTGTAGTACTCACTCGTCTGGTCGATAGAGAACTCGGCGACTTGGTGATGTGGATCCGAGAACTTTTCAAAGGATAACAGACTTGGTTTAGACTTCAGCTCAGGCGTGGGCGTTTCTCTTTCCGTCAGCCCGTGCTTGTCTACATATTCGAGCCAATGCCGGGACTTCTCGAACTGATATGGAGGCAAGTTCAAAGCCAAGTAAAAATGCCTTTGACTGCGATGAAAAGGCCAGAACTGTACTTTGACACCAGCTTTCCAAAGATTGACTGTGGTTTCGGCAAGCGCGCCCATAGAGTCTGCGGAGCCGATTTTGACAGGATGAAATGAATGAGGTATAGTAGTTCGAGCTGCGCGACGGACCATAGCGGTTGCCGGCGTTCCTGATCCAGCTTCGAGCCACACACAGGCTCCTAGCCGCTCCTCTATTCTTCTAATGGCATCTTCAAAGTACACGGGCTCTCGCGACTGCTGTGCTACCATCTTTGGCCCGATATTGGTCCAGCTTTCGCCTTTAGAACAGCTTTCAAGTGGTATTGTGGGTTTACTGTAAGTAAGTCCCTCCGCCAACTTGGTATATTCCGATAATATGTTGTCTACAAATACCGAATGGAACCCATGGGTGACATCCAGTCTCCTTGCTTTAACGAGACCAAGTGAAGAGGCTCTGTCTGCGACAATGTCTTCGACCTCTTTGACAGAATCTTCGGTTCCAACGAGGACATAGCTAGAAGGTCCATTATGGCAGGCAATCTCGACCTCTTGGTCTGTACCGTATTGTCGGGTCAGAGAGACGAGTCTCATGACATTATCGATGTCAGACTCTAGAGAAATCATGGAGCCCCTTTCGGGGCCCCAATGGCTCTTGATGAGAGAAGCACGCCCAGCAATCAATCTTAAGGAGTCTTCGAGAGAAAGAGCACCTGTCACACACAAGGCTGTCAATTGCCCAAAGCTGTGGCCAATTACGGTTTCGACTTTTAATCCAGAGTCCAGCCATGACTTGGCACAAGAATATTGTAACGAAAAGAGCATGCAGTGAAGATCAATCACATCGTCAATGGGTTGCGAGTTGAAAATGTCAGGGAAAAGACCCTTTAGGTGCATGGATCGAATAATATCGTCGCATTTATTCAAGTGATATTGTAGCAGGAGCGAGTCACGATATGCCTCTTGGCAGAAGCTGATAGATCGTCCCGTCTGACCAGCAAAAACAAGTACAACCGGCCGTGCCTCAGGCTTAGCCTGTGTTTCGGACAACCCCACAACGATGCGAGTATCCAAGTCAGCCAGGGAGGTGGCTGTTCCTGTCACGACGTGAGCCAGTGATTTGTTTTGTTTATGCGCCAGATTGAATGCTATGCTTGCAAGAAGGTTGTCTTGCGTTAGTGAAGCTTGTTTTAACACGAAATGTTTCAGAGCCACAGAATACTCTTTTAGACTTGCATAGGAGTGCGCAGAGATGAGGAATGGATATCTGGATAGCAATTCTATTCGCGGAGTACTAGCGATGCCGCGAGGGGTAGCAACCTTAGCCGGAGGCTGACATACAATCATGGCAGCGTTGCTACCCGCGGCGCCGTAGTTGTTGATGCATGCTGCCATGAATCCTGCATGCCAACTCCGGTTGATCCTTGGAATTTCCATATTGCTTTGTTCCAAAGGTGCGATGTTCGGATTCAACGCGGTAAAACTGGCTTGCATGGGGATGGTTCTGTGTTGCATCATCAACAAGGATTTGATTAGCCCAGCAACACCTGAAGCGGCTTCGGTATGACCAATGTTGCCCTTGACGGAGCCAAAATGAAGTCTTCTTCCAGCCTGCCCGCCAAAAACCGTCCGAATGCTCTGACATTCGATCGGATCTCCTTTTGCAGTCCCAGTGCCATGAGCTTCCACATACGACACCTGGCTAGGCTTCATGCTAGCCAGCGACAATACTCGCTGATAGAGATTGCTCTGTGAAAATGAGCTTGGCACAGTGATTGGGGAGCAGTTATCGTTCTGGTTCACCGCAGTCCCCATAATTACACCCAGAATATTGTCGTTGTCGGACATTGCTGAAGATAGCTTCTTCAACAGGATCAAGCCTGCGCCTTCACCGCGGCAATAACCGTCGGCTTTTGCGTCAAAAGATTTCGATGCTCCAGTCGAGCTGAGAAAATTCGCGGCAGCAAGGTTCTGATGCAAAGTAGGACTAGTTATAACATTGACTCCTCCAGCCAACGCCATTGAGCACTCATCCGTCTGAATTGCTTTGCATGCTGTATGGATTGCGACAGCAGAGGATGAACAAGCCGTGTCGAAAACTATTGATGGGCCATTCAGACCGAAGAAGTGACTGATTTTCCCGCTCGCGAATGCTCGTACCATACCCGGGACGGAGAAGGCCGTTGGCATATGGGAAGCAACGTTGTCTTCGTAGTCCGACGCTGCAACACCCATATAGCAGCCAATGTCCTTCGCCGGTGTGCTTTCACTAAAGTACCCTGAGGATTCCAATGCTTCATAGGCGACTTGCAATACCAATCTATGTTGCGGATCCATCGATGCGGCTTCGCGGGAAGACTTTTTGAAGAAGCGATGGTCAAATGCATCCGCATCGCGTATAAAATTTCCCAGAAATTGAGTATTGGCGTCTGGACTACGCCGAAGTCCTTGGGTTGGGAATCTTTGTTCCGGGAGTCTTCTAAGCATTGATTTTCCCGATTGGATGACTTCCCAAAACTCCTCCACCGAGTCTGCGCCTGGAAACCTGCATCCCATGCCCACTACAGCGATAGCATTATCCGGATACGGGTATTCCGAAAGGCCAAGATTGGGTGGATGAGCAGACGTAGCATTGAGTGTCGTGCTATCTGTGTCGTCGTTTAGGGGGGTTGAAACTTGTGGGGGTGTGGGGTATAATGCCTGCCGGTGGGACATGTTGCGTACGATAACGAGTTGAAGATTTGACTCCTTCACCAATGGGCGGGGGATGCAATCAATGGGTCCGACCATGAGTATTGATTGTCCACTACTCTGACTAAGCTGCGAAACGGACGTCGTGATTGTTTTGTGCCAGTCTGATAACTCGACCAACATGGATCTCAAAGCAACTTCCTCCAAAGAGCCTCCCTTTATTATTTCGCCATCCAGATTGGCTCTCAAAGGCACTAGAGGACTACTGTTAGTAGGGAATCGGAGATTACTGTTACATTTGCACAGCTTTTGGATGCTTTTAACGGCGTCTTCGTGCACAGAAGAGTGAAAACGACCGCTCAAGCTGATAGGCTTTACCATCATACCTGCGTCGGTAATCCGACGTATGAGAGATGTAACAGCTGATTTGGGAATAGTGATTGTAGCGCTCGTCGTATCTGTAAGGACTGAGATGTATGCCTAAAAAGAACAGCTTAGTCAATTGTATACCACGAAAAAGGTGTGCAGGGTTTAGACCTCAGAGTAATCGTTCAAGATATCCAAGACCTGAGATTTGCCAACGTTTGACGTCCAGCGCACCGTAAAGCATGATGTCTCGCGGGGTGCGATGGCAAAACGAGCGTCAAGGTCGACGAAGGCTCCAATACACACGGCTAGGCGCAGAGCAACCGCACCAAATTTACTAATATCTTCTTCATCACTTGAACACGCAAGAGAAATTGCAGCCATAAAACCGGTGCAAAAGCCCTGGATGCCGCCATTCTGGACACGGTCCAAGACCTGAGCATGTGACGTGCCGGGTCCGACTTGCTCTAAGTAGTTGAAATATTCGATGATGTGTATGATGACTGTGAGAGGCGTGGACAAGACATTAGGCAGTATCTCCGAGCTTGAAACTGGGAGATCCCCTTGGTCGATCCATCTCTTGAAGTCTTTCAAGGAATCTAAGCCTGGGACTTGGGCTAAGGAAGGACTGGCTTCCACAAGAGACGGCCAGATATTAGGGAGGTCTCTTATTGCGGCAAGGAAATCTGCCAGATAATGATTGTTAAGCAAAAAATATCTGAGCTGGGAAATATATTCTATGGACGGGCAGGGAGTTTGGGGTCCAAATACGACAAGAGATGGCAAAGGCATTGAGTTGATCTTTGATTCTCACCCAAGAAACAGTTGAGTGTTCTCGGGAGGTTGGAGAAAGAATAGGTTTGAATGCGAGGTTTTGGTAACGGGGTCATCCACCGCTCCAAACGTTTAAAAAGTTAAGCCAAGTAGTTGATTCGAAGACCCCGAATAACAAGTTGTTACTTAATCACCACCTTAGTCAGGTCCATGATAAGAGTCAGGTGAAACATGCCTGAACACAGTCAGTAAGGGTCCGAAGCCTCGCGCTTACTCGGATCTCTGATGGTTCTTTGTTCTTTACCGGTGGGTAGAATATAGGTCAGATATCTGCGGAGATTCATTTCAAGCGTTTTGGCCTGAACAACTTGGCTCAATTGGCGGCCTGAAAAGTCGTGATCGTTCTGCATAACAGGACCCGAAAATGACCAGCCCCAGGCTCAATCGCCACTTTTTCCGGCTGTCCCATAGTTTCTCAGGCCTCATATGTATTGATTCAGGCAAAAATAAAAACCATTTTGGATTATTTCCACTTTTGAGAAAGCGGCCCTTCGGCTGGAAATCATGACCGTGGGACTTTTTCTGACCTTTTCCGTTGATAATCAAACTAGTCGCATGATGAAGTAAATGATTTAGGTTTTGTACTTGACCGCAATATTAGTAGCCACAAACTAATATTCGCCGAAAAGTCACCTATATCAAGAATGAAAGCGATCTGGCGGCGACGCATAAGAGAGGCCGTGGCCACATAACAGGCAATAGTCTTTGGCTTCACCAATGTCATTAGCCGTCTCAATTTGTACCTTTAAAGGCTCTCTTTCTGATTCCTTGGAAGCTTGACATGCGCTGTAGCAGTCTTTGTATAGTAAAGTTCTTCCAGTATTTATGCTCACCGCTGTTTGTGCTAACTAACCTCTTTTGTACAAAAACGGTTCTATACACGAGATTGAAGACGTGACGTATGACATGAATTGGTTCTTTGATTGACGAAAAGACCTTGTTATCAGTGAACAGGATGTGTTGATGGCAGAACAGGGCTTGCTAGGTGCCTGAAGTCTCGCTACCGGGTGCGTTGATCATGTCGGAAGAAGGTGATGATTCGCTTTTGGGAGGACGAATGCATGAATTCCCAAATGTTCCTTTTCCGCTCCGACATCTCGTCATGTCTCAACCTCTATGGTGGTTGGAATGATTCTCGAATATAGAGAATGCCGGAAGGAGCTTCCTCATCACCCTGGTGACCTCTAGGGCTGGAGGTAGAAGCTTAGTCAGCCAGAATCTCGTGATTCGGCTCCATTGAACCAATATACAACTCTTCCATTCCACACACAGCAGAGGTATCCAAAAAGCAATCACTCATCATCTTCGCAATCCCGGACGGAAATGAAGAAACCGCGATTCGGTAGTAGATGTGCCTATTGCTGTCGCTATTCTCGTGCATATTACTGAGGTCATTGCTCCTACCTGCCTGCCACCAATGACTGGCTCGTTTGCGCAGAGCTACAGCCCAATTGCATGATCGGGATGTCGAACGATAGGTTAGGATATCAATGATTCAGATCTGCCCCTCTCAAGCTCAAGACGCTTGAATGATGCCCAGCTACATAGCAGCTATCCTACGTGATCCTCCATTATGCACTCTGTGGATGGGATCCTCGAGGCGCTCTACCCGGTGTCAGCCTGGGAGTTCCGGAAAATGACTCGGTGTTGGCTCGTGATCAGTCCTGGCTAGAACCGAAGTGGGAAGAATTCCAGTCTCTAGCAGTGACTATGCGAGTATTTATCTCGTTTTTCTGTGGATTCATGAAGATGTGTTTCCGGTGTAATCGATAGTCTCCCTTATTGTTTCATCTGTCAGGCCGCAAGATCCACTTTTTTTGACTCCACGTTTGCGGCTTAAAAGTCAGAAGCAAGCAGCGATTGGGATCTAGAGATGGCCACAACACCATCACCTTGTACATGGAAGAGGGGTTTCGCCGAACCAGCGGAGATAGCATCATGGACCGACGAAGCGAACCACTTGAGCGAATTGGGCGAGAAGCCTCACTACATCATTCCACTATCCCAGGACTCATTAACTTCTGCTATCCACAACTCCCTTGGCCAGAACCTACTCAGGACGTGGCCAACACTATACAATGGTACTGAGTCGCCTTCTGGCACCCCTGCTTGGTGGAAGCCGTTAGAGGAGGTTGACGTTTTAATCTGTGGTGGCAAGTGTTAGTGCCAATCACAAAGCCATCGATACTAACCACTGTATTGTAGGGGGACCGTTTGGCCTCGAAATTGCGCTCAGTCTTGCCAGACAAGGCTTAAGTTTTCGTATTGTTGGTAAACTCGCCGCGCTGAACGCGCTGTATACTGCCCATGACATAGAGGGGGAAAGTTTCTAACAATGGAGTTCTTCAGACAAAGCCGAGGCTCCGTTGCTGGCTGGTCGAGCGGATGGAGTCCAAGCACGGGCTCTTGAACTTTTGCATTCATGGGGTCTGGCTCAAGAGGTCCACGAAGAGGGACCAATACTCAATTCCACTGCTCTATTCAAAGATGGCGCAAAACTCTTCTACAATTGGAGTTCCCAATGCGATTCTAGATACAAGGGCATTCACATTATCACCCAGGGCCAAATGGAAAGGATTTATATCAGAGATCTCTTACGACACAAGGTGCTAGTTGAGCGACGCACTGTGGTTGATGGCTTCGAAGTCGGGGATGAATCACTATCGTCTCATCCGGTAAAGGCGACATTGAAAAATCTCGAAACCGGACAGAGAGAACTCATTCGAGCCAAATACTTGGTTGGTGGCGATGGGGCTGCAAGTAGCATCCGTGAGCAACTGAAGATTCCTTTTGATGGAAACACAACAGACATCTACTGGGCAATTATGGACTGCGTATTCAAGACCGACTATCCCCATATTTTGGATTTCAGGTATAAGAAGCGTCGTATCTTGGTTTACTTTGACTAAAGCCTTGATAACAGTATAATCACCAGGGCTGAGCATGGTGGATGCATCATAATCCCTCGGGAACAAGGATATACTAGGTGGGCCGATTTCTGTCTGCCAGTCCAGACAAAGTATTCGTCTTGCTGACCCTAGCGTAGAATCTATACCCAGTTGAATGGCGAGAAAGCAAGACAACTTGACAAGAACCGTCAGGCTCGACGCAATGCTTCTGCGGTGGGGGATACCCGAATCGACGATCATGAGATTACTGCTGAAGAAGTTTTGGAACTCACAAACAAAATACTGGACCCTTATACCGTGGAATTTGCTTCATCCTTGAGCTGGTTCTCTGTATGGAAGGGTAAGCTCGTGCATCACCTATATTGATGCGTCAGAATTTGCGAATAATGAATTCCCAGTCAGTGAGCGTGTTGCCCGTTCCTTCTCTTCGCCCGATCTGAGGGTACATATAGGTGGCGATGCAGCGTGAGTGCTTACCTTCTGGATTTCCGATGATAAACTTACCAACCCCATCCTCAACAGCCACGTACACAGCGTTCTTGGCGCATTTGGCCTAAACTCCTCCATATACGATGCCGCCAACCTTGGCTGGAAATTAGGTCTCTGTGTCCACAAACTAGCAAAGCCATCCTCTATTCTGCCAACCTACGATCAAGAGCGCCGACTGTTCGCTAACCGCGTCATTCGTTGCTCTGGCACCTATCTGCGCTTCATCTGCAACTCCGATCTCCCACTGGCAGAGCTGCGTGGTCTCGGCGAAGAGCTAGAAACGCATGACGAGAGCCTCCCCATCCGAGATGGGACTCGAGAGGCAGACGTCCGCTTCCTCGGTGCCTTCTTCGGTCGCAACGCCAAGTTCCTGCTCGGCGTAGAAGTACCAATCGTGGAGTCGGCGATCTGTCCTCCAATGCCGAAAGGTGCAAAGCAGACACCTATCACTGTCTTAAACGGTGCTCGGGCGCCGAATCCACGCGTTTGCTTCGGCCCTTCCTATACGTCTTACCTCTACGACAAAATGACAGGAAGCTCAAGATTCCACCTCCTGATCTTCGGCTCCGATCTACGCGGCATGGTGCGCGAGCGCATCGCTCGCTTCTCTCAGCAAGGCCTAGGACCAGGAGGGTTCTTCGCTCGATTCGGCGGGCGCAGCAGATTCAACATCGTGCTCGTCGTCAAGGCCCTTCCGCACGAGACAGAGGAGCTATTCAGCGGCAGTTACGGAGAAGACAACGAGCTTGGCCTCCTTGGAGACAATGCCACGCTCGTTTTCGACGACAGAAGCCCCGACGAGGACGCCCATTACTGGTATGGAATCAACCACGCACGAGGCGCGGTTGTCGTCGTGCGCCCGGATCTCTGGGTCGGGATGAGCGCGTGGCCGGAGGACGTGCAGGCGATTGATAGATACTTTGCGGGTTTCTTGGTGGAGCAGGCTGCGGAGGCGGAAAACCTGAATGGAAGGGCCGCTGAGGTCGACGGCGTGGCAGCTGCTAAAGGCCTTGGCGGAGCCAACGGGAATGGTAATGGTAATGGTACTGGGCGTATTGACGGTTGTGACGGTGTGGAAGTGACTATGAATGGCCACGATAAACGAAAACGAAACGTCGACGAGTCCTCGTATACCAACGGCCACGGCGACAAACACATCAACGGCAGCCACGTATCCAATGGGGACGCTAATGGACATGTCCATGAGAACGCCAATTGAAGCCTGGCTAAATGTTAGATGATGGGGCTGGGAAGCTTATAATAACCGTCTTCTTAGTACTAAAATTGTATCTAGCTATTGCAAGTCCCAAGAGTGCGAGTTGACTAGGTAGTGTCCTGCTCTACCAGAAAACTCCCTTCCCCCCGCAGCGTGAAGAATGGTAGTAACATTTGCAACCCAAAGCCAACTTGCAAAGACAAAACCACTTATTCGCAAAAGACAACCATAACAAACGTGACCAAAAAAGTCTTACACTCTACAAAACCCGCAATCCCCTCGCCCCTGAAATCCTTCACCTGGTCCCCAGTCCACTCTCCCACTCTCTCACCTCACCCCAAGCCACTCCCACCCATCGCCCCCTCCCAAACTCTACCAATCCTACCCGCTTCCCCTCTCCGTCGCAAGCTCCACCAACCACGCCTAATCATTCCTAACCTCATAAAAAATCGTAAACGGCTTCACATCCACGCCCGTCCGCTTCCCCTCCTTGAGCAGAATCGCAGAAACATTCGCGATCCCGCCCTCGTGCGATGCTGCCGCCGCTGATCCCAACACAAACCTCGGTCAGCCTTTGCCCCTCTCTCACATATTAAAAAAAAGCTATTATTTCCAAAGCTGAAGGAGATGGTATAGCACGCTTGCAGGTAATGCGGGGAGGGGGACTCACGAAACGTCGTCCCAGTCTCGCACCGCCAATTCCTCCACGCCACCGCCGTTTCGTTGGCGATAACGGTTTGTTGGACGCTGATGAGGGCCCATTCGCCGTGGAAGGAGCCGCCGTGGGGGACTTGGACGGAGGGGGGGTCTGCAGTAGAGGAAGTCAGGGACGGGTCTCACTGGGTTTTTGATGGGGGGGGCACGAAGGGGGGTTGTTGCATGTGGTTGTATAAGGGAATGGGGGGTTATGCACCGGCAGCCTGGGCATAGCCTTGCTCGAAAGAGCCGTCGGGGTTGATATCGTTTTTAGTGAGCTGGAGCTGCGTCAGCGGGTTCGTGGTACGATGATGCTTATGGGAAGAGCGCTTTCGTTTCCTTACCACCTCGCTGATCTGGTAGTATCCGCCAGCTGGACCGTCTGGGCCCGTGAAATTGAACGAGCGCGTAGCGCCAACCACGCGGTCTTTTCCGGTGGTACTCGCTACCGTAATTCCGCCCTGCCATTGGATTTGAAAGACTAATGGCGAAAAGGTTTTGGTTAGATGTATGTAGGGGAGTGGGTTTGGGGGAGTAGGGGGGTGGAGTACAGTGGTCCATAATGTTCTGGACCTGGAGCGCGGGGGCGCCGATGATGCCAAAGGAGGTGAGGTTCTTGAAGGTGGTGCCCTGGGGACATTTGCAGGGGCGGTCGATTTGATTGCAGGGAGGGAGGTAGGAGGAGGATGGAGCTGTGAGGGCTAGGAGCGGGAGAGTGGACAGGTAGGGAAGATAGGAGAGAAGCATTTTGTTGGAAGAGCTAGATTCAGTTGAAGGGATCGCAACGGATCGGTTTCTTTCGAAAAGCGTCGGAATGCTACAACAAAAAGCGAGGGGAATCGATGTGAACACATCTCCAGAGACCTGGCTCAAGCGGAGCGCTTTATATGATTGTCTTTTCTTACGCAGGTCATCCCGTGCCTGATATAGAAGCATGGAAGCCACGAGCCAAGAAATATGGCGTTCCGACATGAAATGCTGACATTCAGCCCATGGCCCGACCTAGGCAATCTGATGGTCATGGAGGATGTCGCCTGGGTCTTCTCAATCCTGTCTGACTCCCTTCATGTCATAACTGGTCTAATGAACGCCTGCCTGCTCAAGGCTCTCTCACGTCATGTTACGCCTCGGGCCCGTATATGGGGGCGGTTGACAAAGACATATACGATGTGAGTGCGGCGAGGGCGGTGGTGAACAATTATGGATAGCGAGCCGCAGAAAAGGCTTTCGGAGGTTTGATTTGTGGCACACCAAGTCGTTAAGGCTTGCTTGGCTGAAGAGGAGAGAGTGGCTGCCATATTCAAGAGATCCAACTTGTGTCTCCAATCGCGTAGATTAAGGATGCAGGTCCGATCTCAGATTTACAGCAAAACCCGCCGATTCGCTGATGAGGCAAGAGCTGACCACACACTTTCTAGGCTCCGGAGAGGGCACCAAAAAGCCAGTCAGGCGATGGTGGTGGCACGGATGTAAATCCATCGAGGTAGGCAGTGCAAACCCTGACTCCGTGGCTTCACTATTTCGTCATATTGCTTGATTCGAGGAGTCTTCTTCAACGATTTTACTTGAATCCGTACTAGACTATATCTGACATTGAAGATCGGAATGCGGGTCTTCTTTTACCACCTTGAGACCAAAAAAATATCATCAAACAAATTTTCTGAGCTCGATCACTCACTTGTAAATTTGACTCATGTCTCCCCTGTGAGATGGTGGAATCTACTAGGCCGGCGTCATACGAGTGGAAAAACTCATTCATCAGTCTAGATGATGACCCCGGTTCGCAAATCACTTCGGTCCCCGGACTCACTCGGGGTCCCATTTGGCATCACGTGATCACGTGTTTGGTAAAATCGAATTAGAAGAATGGGACTGGATGTCGTGTTGAGTTGTGCTTCGGATCTGCTTCTTCGCCGGCTAGATTTCCCTCGTTCAAAGAGATGAAAACCGCAATGCATTGTAATTTCAGTCGCGATGAATGAGGCATCAGAAAAGGAAGCCATTCCTGAACGCGCCATGACAGAGAACAATTGCGGAAATCAATACTGGGACGTTCGAATCGGCATGGTTTTCAAGTGCAAAGATAGGTTGCCAGCGTGAGATACTAGGGTAGATGGATTGGTGTTTATTGCGAACTCAATCAGTTGGGAAACAGGCTGGAAAGAAGTACGAGGCATACACAAAGAAAAGAAAGAGATATGCATAGGTAGCTGGTAGAAGCTTACGGAGTACATGTAACAGAACGGGGAATTACGCATACAAAATAGAATCACCAATCAGAAGCAGCGGAAGAACATTAGATAGAAGCCGCATGCATCTATGCCATACATCATGAGATATCTTACTTCGAAAGTAAGTACTTTAGCGAGAAGACGAATGTCAGAATTAAGCTGTAACATACATACCTATGTCAGACATCAGTGGTAATGAATGTACTTTACCGAACCGACAGAAGGATGTCAGACTTTAGTTGTAACGTACCAAATCCGTGTCAGAAATTAGGTACGATCTAACCGAAAGCGGGTATCATAATCACAAACATCAGATCAGCTCCCTTGAGGTATTCCGTACTCTATCACAAATGTAAGGACCCAGGTGAATTGTTGCCTTGCAGGATCGTAAACGCTTTCATGAAGGTGGGGCAGAAAGCTAGTGAAATGTGAATTAGTAATTGCCCATTACTTGTGTAACAAAAGAGCTCGAACAACACCTGCACCTACTTATCCAGCCTCTCCTCAACCAGCTGCTCTTATCCTCACGGCCCACTCTCATCGACATCAACTTCTATTCTATCTTCTAGGTACCAAAGGAACGACACCGCCCAGACAAACCTTCTACTCTGACTGCAACCATGCCTAACGTTCTCATCCTCGGCGGGACTGGTTACTTGGGTCTTAGCCTAGGGCAGTCCCTCTTACGCTCCGGCAATTATTCCGTATGGGGCCTGGCACGCACTGCAGAGAAAGCCAAGCTCCTCACCACCAACGAGATCAACCCGGTAGTCGGCGATGTATCTGATCCCGCGACCATAACCTCGGCCATCGCCAAGGCCTCGATCGACGTTGTTATCGACGCGACTTCAGCCTACGAGCAAGCCTCCACTATCCTCAAAGCCGTCATCCAGGCCTCCAAGACCCGCCGTGACGCACTAGCCAGAGAAGGCGCCGTGGGGCCAAAGCTCGGCTTCGTCTACACCTCGGGCTCATGGGTCCATGGCTCACCGAAAGAGAGAGTCAGCGACCTCACCCCTGTTGGCAATAGCCTGGCGTCTAGCAAGCCCGCCACAGCTGTCAGCTGGCGTCCAGGGCACGAACAAGCCATCCTTGCGGCGCGCGACACCCTCAATATTGCCATCCTCCGCCCCGGCGCCATGTACGGCCGCACCTCCTGGGTATGGGGAACTTGGTGGGGTGGTGTACTCGCGGCCTCAAAGAGCGGTAGCATGGACGCCATTCAGGTTCCTGCAGATTGCGAAGCAGTGACCGGCTGCATCCACGTTGATGACGTAGTCTCCGCCTTTCACGCTGCGGTGGACCGTATCGATGGCCTTTTGGGCGCGTGGCCTGTCTTCGACCTGGTTGGAGAGACTATATCGATTGAAGAGATTATGGGCGCAGTCAAGGAAATCTTAAACGTCAAGGCCCCGCTCAAGTACGCTGGTACCCACGGAAACCCGTTCCTTGAGGCATTTAGTTTGGTCAGCAAGGACGATGCCTCACGCGCTCGGATTGTGATGGGATGGCAGGCGAAACGTACGGAGTTCTTGCTGAACATGCCGGTATACGTCAAGGCTTGGGCTGCAACGCAGGAGGGCAAGTAAGTAAGTTACGCTGCTTTCCGAGAGAGAAATTCAAAGTTAGTACTTTCTTTGAGTAAAATAGGAAGCTGACCTGTTGGTTATCTGCACAGGTCAGAAAGCAACAGCGACAACGATAATGGGAAGCCCAAAAAGGGGAAAACGGGGCTTGTCAGTAGGCTTTCCATGAAGTTGCAGGGAAAAGCTTGAACATGCTTGGTTCTTAGATGGAATAATGCTGCTGTATGCTAGCTTTCCTAGGCAGACCTTGGGCTACAATGGCTTCAGTAGCATAGCTTCACAGAACTTCATACACTTCTATTCTTGATCTTCGACAGACCACGATAATGAGATGGCGTTGACAGAAGGAGAATGCCGAGTCTAGTGTCCCTTAGTCATGGATCCAACACCCTCGCGACTACTGTAAACCTGGTGAAGCTAGGTGAAGTTAAATACCTTAACTTACCCATACTTTAACTGGAATTCATGAATCCACCATTTCCAGATGCTCTTTGGCTAAAAGCAAGAAATGCATGAAGGGCTACCACTGGAGGCTAGTTCAGATACAATATGATTGAGCCGAGTATAGTGACATGGCCTGCAGGCTGCATGACATCATCCTTCGTACAAATAGATTGGTCTGGTCTATGTAATCCTCGCCGTTGGAGATGAGATTCAGCATATGACCTTCGATGCTTGTTGGTCCTCTAGTAACTTTCTTGGTCTCAGAGCGATGGAATTCTGCTTTGTCTCAATGTCTTCCGGAAATTACAAGGCGTATCTAAGCTTCGCCGATTCCTGTGTCGGTTTAGTTGGCCTTAGGTAAACTGCTGCATCTCTGCAGAAGGATGGGTTAATGCTCCTCTCTCTCATAATTCTAATGCTCGCTATAAAATTTCCATTGCTACTGAGCACCAAACCACCCGAGAGTCTTATATTTTCTTCCACTTCCATCCGGCCTGCACATTCCTAGCCGCAATCAGCAAAACGCAACCAGCTCCCATCGCTACCCCAGCGAAAATCTTCAGATATAGATATCTGCCGCCATCCCTAATGATCAGAGCGCCAGCGATCGGATTCCCCGTAAGAGCGGCGATGCTAATAATGCTGAAAGTGGTTCCTATGCGCAAGCCGATTTCCTGTACACTGGAGAGCTGCTGGATAAGGGCGGGAGTCAAGGAGACGAACGTGCCGGAAGTGAAGCCGAAGAGGGCGGAGAAAACTATGGTGAGAGCGGGGGTGTTCGCTGGGATCCAGAGGGCTAGCACGAAGATTGAGGAAAGGGCGGTGGTGACGATCATGGTATTGAAGCGGCCGAAACGGTCGCCTAGCCAGCCTGGGATCACGCGGCCGAAGATACTGTAAATTTAGTGAGCGGTTGAAGATCGATATAAGGGCCGTCTGGGTGAAGGGGGCGGCAATGTGGGGAAAGTGTGCGGGGGTGGGTCATGATAGGAAATCTCTCACCTTACGCCATTTAGAATAGCGATCTGGTAGTTGGCGAGGTCATTACTCATGCCTTGATTCCGGGCTTCGAGGACGAGAAAGTTGAAAGGAACGAACATGCCCCAGGAAAAGCAGAATAATCCGAGAGCATTGAGGAGAAAGGGAACTTCGCTTAGGGGCCGGAAGAAGGCCTTTAATTCCCAAGGTTTTGGGCTGGTGGGCGTACGAATCTCGACGGTGAGAATGGCGATGAACAAAAGGAATAGAAAGATGAAGGCGCATGTACGCATTGCCCATGGGAATCCGACTTCCGCAATCATGCGAGTAACCAATATACTTTGGACATAGTTAGTACAAGAAACCTGACTATGGCTATCCTCACAGCAACGAGAAAGCGCGTAGGTTACTTACGGTAGTAAGCATCCGCTGAGAGAAGACCCCGAAGCCACAACACCAAATGCCAGCGCCCTTCTCTTCAAGAACCACGACCCAACCGGGCCAGTGCCAGCAGAAAACAATGCGGCTGCTCCAAGAGCGCTGCAGATAGACTGTGCAAGAAAGAATTGATAATACTTTGACGCCAAGGACGCCATCATCAGGCCAAAAACATGCACAAAAGTTCCAAAATACAGTAGCGGCTTGGGCCCATAATTGTCGAAGATTTTGCCATACACCGGTGTACTAGCATACATCATGCTCGCCTGCTCTCCGTGCGGTCAGCTTTTGATTGCGAAAAATTCTAGGCGGCGCCAGTACGGACTTCTACAGATGTAATCCAAGCTACCGTGCTTGGGGTGTATTCTCTTAACTCATTGTTCTGGTAGTGATTTTGAAAGATGCCGATACAATTGACCCAGCCGAAGCTGGCGAAGAGGCAGCACCACGCGCCGAGCACAACGGACCATGCTTTGGAGCCGCCGTCCGGGGGATCAGACACGGAGGAGGAGGCTTTTGGGGTGGGTGCTTTCTCTCGATCGAGAACCGGAAAGGCCTCACGAGACAAGGTACTGGCCGGCGACGCCATTAATGTCGACTTACAGACGTGCGGATGTAACTCTTCTGCGTGTCTGGAGCCTCAGCTGCGAAGAAATCGCAGGCACTGCTTCGCTAGGTAGTTTGCAAATAAGGTTCACGTGTTGGGAGAAGATACTGCATTACGCAGTTACACCAACGATGCAGACCCAGAACAACACAGGAACCGAGTCACGGCCATAAAACTTATTTCCGATCCGAAGCTTTGGAGATTGGAAATATTCGGTAATTTACCAAATGTATTACTGACGAATGTAATAAAACCGGAATTGTCATACAAGCCGTATTGCTGATTGCAAATGCAGGCTTGGACTACCCAAAGCATATGCAGAACGTGTTTGTTGACTTCGCGAGATCTGTTCTGGGATATCAGCACAAACTCACTGTACAATCACACATCTCAATCTCCAGACACACAGCACCATGTCACTAACAGGCAAAGTCGCTCTCATCACCGGCGCCTCCAAAGGCATTGGTAGAGCTACCGCTCTCCGCCTTGCCAAAGACGGCGCAAGCGTCGTCGTCAACTACATGTCCGACACAAATGGCGCCCATGAAGTCGTCAAACAGATAGGTTCAGACAGGGCTATAGCAATCCAAGCGGATGCTAGCAATGTCTCTGCCATTACAGACCTAGTGAAGCAGACCATTGCCCGATTCGGCAAAATCGACATCCTGCTCCCTTTTGCTGGGATGATGGCGCCAAGTCCCCTTGAGTCCACGAGCGAGGAACTCTTCGATAAGATGTTCGCGCTGAACGTCAAAGGCCCGTACTTTCTTTGCCAGGTGTGTTCTTTATGCCGTCTTTCCTTCACACTGCCAAAGTTTTGTACCCTGCCAAAGGCTCACATTACCCCTTTCTTAGAAAGCGGCGCCCCATTTATCTTCGGGCTCCCACGTCGTGCTTGTATCCACGACACTCGCTGCCGCTTCCACGGTGCTGCCGCCCTATCTTCCCTATCTAGCGACCAAGGGCGCGATCGAGCAGATGACACGCGTCATGTCGAAAGATCTCGGGCGTAAAGGCATCTGCGTCAACTGCGTTGCTCCGGGCCCCACCAGTACGAAGCTATTCATGAGCCACCAGACAGAACAGAGTCTGAAAATGTTGGGAGGCCTGAATCCAAACGGGAGGATTGGGCAGCCAGAGGAGGTGGCGGATGCGATTTCGCTGCTATGTGGAATTGACAGTCGCTGGGTGATGGGGCAGACGTTGAGGGTCAATGGAGGAATGGCTTGATTGAGAACCGCGTGGCTACAGATTGTTTCGTGCGGACACTGTAGAACCATACCCTTTAGGTCCAAATGGCGATACAGCTGCTTAGAACACGATAAGATGCGGTAGTGCAGACGCTCATTGCATCCAATCTGAGCTATTAGTCATCGTGATCCGAGACACGTCCGACGTGGGACTAAATCTGTTAAATTCCATCTTACCTGGGGTCGCATCTCATAGGTCCCCACCTTTTCCTCATCTGCTATAAGCGATCCTAGGTAGAGCCGTATATACCCCCTTTAACCAGAGTATGCGAGATTCCAAGCACAAATAGGAGGTTCGCCCCACCCCTGCCTGCCTTTCTCGACGTTTGTTTTACCGTCGCCAACGACCTGAACAGGTAAGTTAGGACGCAGAATGGCCTTTACTCAGCAAGCATCCACCACTCTCAGTATAGTGTACACCCACCCAATTATCCTCGCCCTCGTGCCTATTCTCGTAATCATCTTCACCACCGCGCGCTCATACCACAGTCTCGCACACATACCCGGTCCTTTCCTAGCCAGGTTCACGAACATACCACGTTTCTCGTGGGTACTGAGTTACCATGCACATGATATCCACACGGCACTGCATAGACAGTATGGCCATCTGGTGCGTTTCGGGCCGAACATGGTGTCGGTTGCAGACCCGGCTGAGGTGGGCAACATCTACGGGTTTGTGAAGCCTTGGCTGAAGGTGAGCCGCGGGTGCTGTTTCTCTTTATCCGAAAATTGAGTCATCTGTGCGGCGGTGGCAAAGGTGATTGGTGAAATAATTTGAGGAGTTCCATCCGAGACCTGGTTCAACAGCTAGAGGCTGCGGACATGAACGATTGCTGATGCATTCAAGTCCGACTTTTACCACGCGCTTCTGATGAAGCCCCGTGGGAAGCCGATTCCTGGGATCTTTGCTGCGCAAGATGAAGCCGTCCATCGAGCCCTCAAAAAGCCCGTTTCTGGGTCATATTCGATGAGTACCCTCGTCAATTTTGAACCGTACGTCGACACCACCATGCGCGTCTTTTGCGATCAGCTCGAAGCTCGCTTCATCAACGACAGCGGAGACAAGTCGCCACCCTGTGATTTTGGCCAATGGCTGCAGATGTTTGCATTCGACGTGATTGGGGAGATGACCTTCTCGAGACGATTAGGGTTCTTAGAGACTGGGGAAGATGTGAACAAGGTTATGGCGTCGATTTGGAATATGTTCAAGCAAACATCGCTAGTAAGGGAATAAAAAGTTCCATACGACGAAAGAGTACAGCCGCTGAGTGCAATCAGGTCACCCAAATGCCTTGGCTTGAGAAGTTCTGGACGAATAACCCAATTCAAAGGTACCTAAGAGGGGGAGGAGTAAGCCCGGGAGCGGCATTTGCAATGGCACGTGTTCAGGAAAGACGAGAGCTTCAGAGGACAACGCAAAAGAATGACTGGCACATCAACGACCGAGATTTCCTTTCCCGGTTCATGGAAATCGAGTCGAATGACAAAAGTATTCCCCCTTGGTAAGGCTTGGATTACCTTGGTTGTGAGTCCATCATTTAACTGCTGACAGGGCTTTGGCTGTCTGGACGTCGTCCAACATCACCGCTGGAAGCGACACGACCGGTATTTTCTTACGAACCCTTTTCTACCAGCTTCTCACCCATCCATATACACTAAATAAACTACGTGCCGAGCTTGACGGCGCTGCAGCCGCCGGCAATCTGAACCCGTTAGCATCGTGGAGACAAACGCGAGAGCTTCCCTATCTTGACGCCTGCGTGAAAGAGGCTGGCCGGATTCATCCGCCTTTCGGACTGCCTATGGAAAGAGTCGTACCGCCAGAGGGCGCAACGATATGCGGCGAATTCATCAAGGGGGGAACGCTTGTAGGGATGAACTCCTGGGTAGTCCATAGAAACCGGGATCTGTACGGCCAAGATTGTGATGAGTGGAATCCAAACCGCTGGCTTTGTGAGAGCGATAAAAGAAGGAAGATGGAAAACGCGTTGCTGACTGTAAGTTCAAATTTTCCGACACAACAGGTCAATATTTATTGGTCACTGTTCCTGCTGCTGCTGCTTGCAAAAATCAATGCTGATAATAGCGCTTTGACTCCTGCGTAGTTCGGTGCCGGCCATCGATCATGCATGGGAAAGCATATATCGTACCTGGAGATTTATAAAGTGGTGCCCACAGTGCTCAGACTATTTGATGTAAGTTTGTGAAAGAATTATTGGGAAGTGGTATGGAGTCAGAGAGCTAACAAAGCCGGAGCAGATTGAACTAGTCGGCCCAGAAGAGGGTGGAAATTGGAAAGTGCAGAACCGGTGGTTCGTTATGCAGTCTGGCTTTGTTGTGAGGTTGAGGAAAAGGAACCAGGAAACTATCAAGGCCGCGAATTAGAGTGCCAAGGTGGAAGAAGAGCTTGGCCTGCTGATAAGTAGCTCGAAAAATTAAACTAGACATCCCATGGAAGCTATAACAGTGAGCTCAAAGTTGATCGCTCCATCATCTGGCATATATAGTCGAAGCCTGAAATGAGAGGTATTGCGCAGCTGAGCGGAGAGGCTGGGTACAATAGCTGAAGATGGCTGATGTCGTTGTTCTATTATTGCGATTTAGGACTCTATAAGGTCTTCCAAAAGTCGCTTATAAGACTGCATTGCTTTCTTCGCATAGCCAGACATATCCTTCCAGTCCTGATCATCTCCCCGAGGTCCCCCATCGAAGACCTCCATCGAGAACCAAGCACGGAACCCAGTGCTAAGTACCGCTCTAGCGACGTCAGTTACGGGAAGATATCCTCCGTCAAATGGCACTGGTCGCAAGCAACTACTCCATCTACCTCTTGGCCGCAATCCACTATCATCAGGATTTGGGTCTAGCGGTTTTTGGGGCTTGTAAGCATCTGATATCTGAAGTATGAAAATCTTGTCCTGCGGTATGGTTGCGCCGAGCTCTTCTAAGCTCTTATAGAACTGCTTCGCCAGGGCGTCACGTCCCCCCTCAAGCTCGATCAAACCAGTGACTGTAGTGGGGTCGGCCCATTCTCCACCAGCAGTCTGGAAGGTATCGAGGCACAAGCCGATGTTAGGTCTGTCGACCTTCTCCACGATCTTCCATACATCCTTCCAATCCGGAGTTTGGGTCGCCCAGCACCAGTTCTCGTAAGCCAGACGGAAGTTGTGTGGTGCAAGCAGATCCGCAAGCTCTCTCAAGTCGTTGGATAGTACTTCAAACGAGCTGGTGATGTTTGGAGAATCGGTGGAACCAACCTCAAGTAACATCAGCTAAAGTTTTCATGCTTTTGGTATGGAAATCTGAACACTGACCTGAAGCATATCAGTCCCAACAGCTTCCATAATTCTAATCCACCCTTTCGCTCGCCGAAAGGCATCTTCCCGCTCCTCCGACTGTGGTTTCCAGCCTTCAAAGTTCGCGAAAGGTTGTAGCATGACGATCTTGAGTCCGACTTCATCACACAGTGACCTGACTTGCGTGCCGGCAGCGCATAGTGCATCAAAGTCCTGCGGCTGTACATCTTCTTTGTGGTGCTTCGAAGTGAACGACAGCAAGTCGGGGAATCCCAACTCAATGCCCTGAAAGCCAGCAGCAGCTATTGCCTCGAGCTTTTGATGCAGGTCATGGTCAGGTGAACCGATCGAGACAGTGGCGTAACACGTTGGAATGGTAGAGAGGGAGGCTTTAGAGAGTGACATAATGGCAGCCCCATACGCCTACGCTTTCCTCGGTCATCAGCACAACCCAATGGGAATCAATACAGACAGAAAATACGTTGCTCCGGTGTGCAGAAGACAGCGCTATCGTGACTGAACCCCCGTCTGCCAATTGGCGATAGTGCTTTTTGGGGATCCTTACTCTTACTTCGCTTTACTTCCCACAATATTACTTCGGGTATCCAGCAAACTGATAATACTCATCGCTTTCCGTGGACAGGTGGAGTAGGTAGGTTGATAGTTCTGCGTTTGGAGGCCTCCGAGGGAAGAGAGAGCGATAACGTCATCTCTCCCGCATCTTCTCGAGTTCTCAACTAGAGAGTAGATGAAGTAGATAACTCGTTCGCTACCTTCTCCAATCGACATGTCTGGGTTATAAGTGGTAAGTTGAACGTGAGGTCGCGCAACTCATTTGTTCCGGGTCATACAGTACATCCAAGACGATGTTTCCTACGCGTTGGGCTCAGTTGCGTGGTATTCTAATTCTAGAATAAAGAACGAAGTCCAGTCCAGGGTTAACGTCCGAACCGCTTGGCCAAGCTGAACCTCTAATTTATCCAGTAAGCATTGTTTAGTGCAGACTTTTTGAAGCTCAACTTTTGAACAGACAGGATAGAGTAATCTGCCTACAAGCGTATTCTAATAGTATTTTGCTGGCAAATCTCTGGGCTTAAGGGCTTGGTCCGTCTTCTCACGTATGTTGACGCTTACTCTCGTGGTTTACCCACTACTGGTAGCGACCTAAAGAAGCTCTACTACGACAGCCCATCAGCATTCCTGGGACTGAAAAGCACTTGAATATAGTAACTTAAGCAACCAATGATTCTACACGGACTTCGGAATGTTTCCTAGAAAGAAACAGCATAAGCAGGAGATCTAAGCCGTCGCCCAGTCAAATGCGCTGTATATTCAAAAGACGTTGGAGGCTTGCTTACGCCTTTTCCTTACACTATCTCACATCAGCAGCCACATAGTCTAGACATCGATGCTTTAGCACTGTCCTACAAGGGAAAGCGTTCATAATTGGAAGCATCGTCTGAGGTGATGGTCTATGCTGGCCAAATAGCTGGTCTTGTTTTGGGTAGCTCCGTCAGACTTGTCGTGGACATCCTCCGTCGACAATGTCTCCACCGAGTATATAAGTTGTTGCACGCCTCAGTCTCTCCCTTCTCTCATTACGCTTCCCTAACATTCAATTTATTTCCTACGTCTATCAGTCCACGCAATAAGCATTTCTTTGCTGTTATCGCACCATCACTTGACTTTACATTCCCTTTTATTCTTTACGTTCGACTCCTTACCTCTTCCTTAACATCATAATGAAGTCCAACTCTATCATCCTCGTTGGAGGGTTGGCCATGATGGCTGCTGCTTCATCTACAGTCACCGTTACCCAAGCCTGTCTTCCAGGACAGACAAGTGCAACAGGCTCCTCGGGCCAGTACAGTGCTCCTCCGCCCCAGTATGGCGCTTCCACCGTTACAGTCACTGTGACAGAAATGAAGGTCGTCCCACCAACGACGGTTACAGTGACATCTACCGCAAACGCTGCCCCTGCTCCTGTCACCATAACCAAGACAACCACTATTGGAAACCAAGGGTCTCCTGTTATGACAACGGTTACCGATTACCATTCTCTACCGCCCCCTCCAGGAGCTACAACAGTATGGACTACCTCCGCAACTACCACGGCTTCTGGCTCTAAGCAAACCCATCATGTCGAAGTTGGCACCTTCAATGGCACAGTCAAGTTTGTCCCTGACAATGTCGTTGCCGAAATTGGTGACGTGGTTGAGTACAACTTCCTTGCAAAGTCGCACTCTCTCACTCAGTCTGAATTCCTTACTCCATGCACCTACAATGGTGGCTTCGATACCAATTTAAACCAATCGAACCCAAAGAACATCTCCGGTCTTTTCGTTATCCCTTTTGAGGTCAAGAGCAAAAACCCTCAATGGTTCTATTGTAAACAACAGGGCCCTCCCAATCACTGCGGCCTTGGTATGGTCTTCGGGCTCAATCCAGGTAACAGTAACAAGATGGACGCTTTCAGACAAAATGCTATCCACCAGAACGGGAATAAGACGGGCGTTGCATCTTCTACCAACGGAGCCTCTACGGCCACTTCGACTTCCTCTTCTTCTTCCAGCACTTCCGCTGGGGCAGTGACAATCGTTACAGTCGGCCTCGATAAAGGCAAGACCCTGAAGTTCAGTCCTGCTTATCTTCCCACAGCCTCCGTTGGCGAGAAGATCCATTTTGATTTCCGGGCCACCAACCACACTCTGACCGAGTCATCACTTGAGAACCCTTGCAAGAAGCTCTCGGGAACCGACATCGACACCAACTTCCAGAATGTCAACAAGCTTGACACCCCCGAGCTCAAGCCATTTGACTTAACGGTCCGCGACGGCAAGCCAAGGTTCTTCTATTGCAAACAGAAGAATGGAACCCCTGAGGGTCATTGCGCAAAAGGGATGCTATTTGCTTTGAATACTGATGAGGCGACGTTTGGCAAATTCTTGAAGAACGCGGAAGCCACGCTGCCGAAGATCAAGGGGCGTGTCGTGGCATGAAACAATAACGGCGTAGACCACTGGCGGGTTTTTGAGCGTAGTCCTTTCTGTTCGCATACATTAGACGATTTTGTGCTTGATTTTTCGCTTGATTTTTGTCACTCCTTAGATTTTAATGACACCTGTTATTCTACCCCAGTATACTTTACCACTGACTGACCTGCACTTTGAACATCAGCGAACGTTAGTTGAAGCAATGGGATCACTCATGTGGATAACATTGAGCATTGGGCTATGAGAAGACAGCCCTATCGTGGCTCATAATGGACTGCCGTAGGAACCGAGGCTGGAACTTAAATCGCATTTCCCCAATCTTTAGCCCTGATCTTCTTGCCGGATTTGTCCATCATGACGCGCATTATGGCGGAGGTACGTCTTGACCGCGCGACACTCAAGGACGTAGATTGTTTTCGTTTTCCTGAGACAACATATCTGAACTTGCCACCTCATAATTCAATCTCACCGCATTCGAGCAGTCATCTCCTATGCCTTCCAAGACAATCTCAGAAGTCATTGGCGACGACCACAAAACCATCGACAGCTATGCCGACAACATCAAAACCTCAATGACCCTAGAGGCAAAGATAGGATGGAGGAACCAATTTACCTGGGCTTTAGCACGCCATGCTATCAGCGAGGAACTGACAGTGTATCCGGCTATGGAAAAGCACATGGGCCAGCAAGGCGTTGACTTGACTAATGTAGACCGTCAACAGCATCAAGCGGTAATACAAGCCTCCCATTTCCCAGAACCACCACAGAGGCTGACATAACCCAGGTAAAAGAAGACCTATACAAACTTCAGAGCATGTCGCCCTCGGACGCTCAATTCCTCCCCCTCCTTGACCTCCTCCTCAAAGACCTCCATACTCACATCGAACATGAGTCCAAAGAGGACATGCCACGATTAGAGAAGATTCTGTCAAGGGAAGAGAGCCAACTCTTGGCGAATAAATTTGAGCGGACAAAGATGTTTACACCGACAAGAAGTCACCCCAGTGCGCCGAACAAGCCATACTTTGAGAACTTTGCGGTGATGCTAGCAGCGCCGATTGATAGGTTTATGGATCTGATGAGGACCTTTCCGGAGCAGAGTAAGCTATGACAACATTTTTGTAAAGATGTTGTGATGTGAACTCAGCTGGAGGCATGTTAGTATTATGTATGTTCGTGGTTCTTACAAGAGTCTGAGCATTGGTAATCAGACTTGAGAGGAGAGGACTTTTTCGTCTTGAATGATATCTTGCTACGACAAATCACTACGTCGTAACTGAAGATAGAAAAATAATCTGTTCAGCTACAACGAGCTCTGAGACTGCCCAGGAATGGTAGGCTAGGCTTCTCTGTCAACGCTCGTCATTGATGTACTACCGTAGCCATGGCTTCGTTTCGTACATTCATTGAGAGTATTCCCCCAAGTCTGTCCTTGCTTCATCGAATCTCTTCAGGGGGCTTACCGTCACATCATATGGTAGTCTTTCCAAACAGCATGCAGTTTTGTACCGTATCGTAAGACGCGACAGCAGAAAGTGGCATCACTTCAAAGGGAATAAAATTCCTTGCAATAACTACTCTTGTCCTCTGAGTCTTTGAGCTCAGACCGTCGACCTCCTTTCACTGCTCTCACCTCACCTGCCCTCCCCCACAATCACTACAATCCCACAACAAACTACTATCCTCGTGGCTTGCTTCCACAACTACTATCTTTGACAACCTCCACAATCTCTTTGATGATATTCTTCGTGTCGCGTAACTGCACCAGCTCACAGCTTTCATCCCAGCATCAATCTCACTGATTGTACTTCCAACAACAGGCACCCCACAACGACACTGTTCAACCCAAATTCAGCCAGTTGTGCACGCTAGAGCTTACGGTCTATCTGCGAAAATCTTTCGGGCGTCAACAAACAATGTCGAGCATAGTCACCCTCAGTCCAACAGCAGATGTCAGCTTTCTCACTTTCAGCCGTCTGAACATGCGCTAACACTCAGCGCAAGGATGGACTCTATACTCATGGTGAATCGGATCGGTCGCACCATGATAACCATAACGAGCCACGATTCTATCCATAGCTTTGAGATCGCCCCCAGACCAATCACAACCTCGGTGAGGAAAGAAGCCTATGAGTACAAGGACTATCCGTTCAGCTACTCGAGGGAAGCCCTTGGCGGCAGGCTGGAGGTTTATGATTCCACAGGGAGGCTGGTTTACTCGTGGCAGCGTGCCTATTCATCTATGGAAGTTCGGCAGCAGAGTTCTCCTGTTCTTTCGCAAACCCCAAGCTCGATTATTGAAAGAGGTCGTGCCCATCCACCCATTAGTGCTCAGCGGAGGCGATCTTCGATCCCTCCGTCCAATCTACCGCGTCAAATTCTTCCCAGCAATCGAAACTTAACCGCCGAAAGATCTCGTACCTCTTCAAACGCTGGTGCTCAACAGCAGCGGCCTTTTATCTCTTCGGGAACCTTCTCGACGATTACTCACGGCGGCCCGAGTGTAGAGGCTGAGAATGCTGATGGTTACTCGGCTAAAGGAGTACAACAGCAGCAACCTCCTATCGCTCCTTCAGCTCCCGAGCAAACCTTTCGCAGCGGCACAAGCTTGAACACTGGAAGAGCTTCGCAGAATGTAAACTCGATATTCAAGAAGAGAAAGCGACCCACCGGAGCGAAATACCTTTCACGTGGTGAACATTCCGCGTCTGCCCCTCGAGGTTTGTTACATGTAGATTTGGGTAATGTTGTTTGATTGCTAAAGGCTTACAGCAGATACAAGAAAGTATGCCAGCTATGGATTGGAAGGCGAAGATTCCGAGCCAACCACTTACAAAGAGGCAGCTACCACGAACGACTCTTCCCAGAACACGGATGAATTCGACAGTCTTGACCAATTCTCTGTAGAGGAGCAGAACACATCTGAGGACGAAAGCGATTCCAACTCGGAACCTGAGCCTTCCGATCCAGTTGCTACCAGGGAGCTGAACACACGGAATTCCAAGGATAATTCGTTGCAACAACCACAGCCCATCACCGAACTTCAAAAGACCTTCATCATAAAGCAACTCACCACCGTCCGGAAATATAACCAAGCCAAACCCTTCCGATTTCCTGTCGACCCGGTAAGGCTGAAGATCCCCGACTATCCAGACATAATAAGAAAGCCCATGGACCTGCACACAATGGCACAGAAGCTAAAGAAAGACATGTATTCGTCGCTTCCCACCCTTGTCGCGGACTTTGATCAGATAGTTTACAATTGTGCCATTTACAACGGCGAAGACAACGAAATCACCGTTGCGGCTCGCAAAATGAGAGAGGTTTTTGATCGTTCCATGATCGATTTACCACCACCAGACCCCGCGCCAGTGAGAACGAAATCATCCTCAACCAGGACAAGGGCTATGGAAGCGGAGAAAAAGATGAGCAGGTTTTCAAACTGGACAGCGGGCCGGAGCCACACGAGGGCTGCTCGGGCAATGAGGTTACTCAACCGATCGAAGCAACTATCGTGATAGTAATCAAAGAGTCGATCCGGACGGCAATCCTGTGTTATGAACTGTAAACATGCCTTGAACCAGGGCACAAGTCTGATGCGATCGAACAAACATCATAATAGAGATTGGAGAGAAGATCCGGACGACAGGTCTGGGCGGGAGAGGAGGGACCTATCTGAACGGGCCGAGGCGATGAAAAGGACAGCCGGAAATCTGTGGGGGATGGGTAAGACTGCAATTATAGGCAAGGAGATGAAATATCATATATCAATCAACTCTACAGATACCCTTCTCCCCCCCTCTCCCCCTTCCCTCTATGTTGATTGTGCTAGAACAACTACCTATAGCCTTTAACTGTAGAATGAAATTCTTATATTCAATGTCTATAATCACAACTTCACTCATCTCTCCCAGATTCGAAACCCCCCTTTCATCAATATCACCATTCTCTCACGACATCCCTCATATAACACCAACATTATCTCGTACAGCTTTACATGAATTTCCTTTACGAAGATGTAAATGCGTAAAGACGTAAAAAGTGTCTGATGAGGGGTGTGGACGGTAGAATGCGGAAGTGTTGGGTGGAGAGCGGGGGAGAGAAGGATGCCAAAGGGCGGAAAAGGATAGATGAGGAGGGAGAAGGAAGAACCCTCCCTCCCTTCTTCTCTTCCCTCCCCTTCCCTTCCCTTCCACCATCCCCATCACCCCCTCCAGAATATCCACCCTCCCCTCTTCACCACCTCATCCCTCCCACATCCCCTCAACGTTCCGCCATCCCCCTCCCCCTCACACCCAACCTCGATATTCCCTCCCGCGTATCCTCCATATACAGCCCTCTTCCGTGACACACCCTCCGCGCCCTTTCTCACTCAACCCATTTAGGACTTGAAACAGAAAATGTGGTTTTAATGTGAGGGGGTGAGGGAATGGTGGGGAGAGGTTTGGGAGGGAGGGAAGAGAGAGGGGAGACTGGGAAGGGGGAGAGGGGAAAAGGGAAAGGTGAGGGGGCTTGCGAGCGCGTTGCCAAAGGTACAGTAGATGGGATAGCGGTTTCTCTCATTCCATCGCTATTTCCACTTTCTCACTCATGCAGGGTCTCGAACCGTAATCTTCTCACGCTTTTCACCCGGAAATCCCTTCCATCATTCGTCCTTTGCCTTTGTCAAGATATCTTTTTGATAACACCAAGAAAGGGAGGGGGGGGGCTTTTGGGTTTTAGAAGGGGGGAATAATGGTTTGCTATTCAACGTGAGAGACGAATCCACGGATTCTTCAATTCTGAAACGTAGAAACGAAGAAAGCAAAACCAGAATGCGTTTAATCCTTTCTGATATATTTCTCCAGTTTCAGAGCTCGTTCATGAGAACGAAATAACATCCTTCAAACTTCAAATCTTCATTGAAACACCCTTTTTAATTGTACCTCATCAACGCCTTTCGACGTACCCACATCCTCCTCAAACCCACCCCCCCAACCGCTCCCAACACTAAACACAACAAAGCCGTCAAAGGTCTTTTCATGCCATCAAAGTCAAACACGTTACATTCAGCAATTGTCAATACCACGCAACAGCACAGTATCAGGGTCAGCGGCACCACGAAATCGAACGAAATCGCAGTAAGGCTAGAAGAACCGACGAGTGTCATTCGAGAGAAACGAAGATAACACAGCTTCCCAGTCACACAATACATAGCAGCAGCAGGGAAGCAGCGTCTCAGCCTTTCCCCACGGCGCTCAACGGGTCAAGTCGATGGAAAATATGGGTTGATGAGTAATAAATAGCCAGTTGGCATCGTATTCGAGACGCGCAAGTTGACAAGGACAAGGTTCAAGGGAACTCATTCCGACGGCGGACTCGCAACCTTCAGGAACGAGAGCTGGCCGCTGGAAGCAGAGGTGGGTAGGGAGGGTACTGTAGTGATGTACCCCAAGAAGCGACGGGAGATGGGGGCAAACGCTCGCTGCAATGGGTGTAGCAAGCAAGCAAGCCGGCAATGCGAGCTGGTACTTTCGACGGCGAGAAACTTGGAGCTGCGACGTCTTGAAAGTAGTTATCGATGTAGAAGCTTGCCAAGGGCGGGTTTTCCAATCCATCACGATGCTTCATATCAGTTGCCTACATCAGTCCGACGGCTTCGTTTGATTTCTTACTCGCTCGATCTCGTCTCTCAAGCCTTGCACAACCGCGTCCAACACGCCCTTTTAAGAAATCCCTGCTTGTGTATTGTCTTCTTCATCTATTCTTCCAACTCGGCAGTCTTGTCGTTCCATCGCCTGAGCGTTTTTCGTCATCCCACATTTCTTTGCTAACCGTAGGGTGATCCATAACTCACATCACCCTCTAGTGCATCCCCACAAATTACCGGGCAGTCTTCTACCATACCAGCATTCATGATAGCAAATCCAATCTCCGCAACCACCAGCTAAGCCTCTTGCTAGTACATTCTCCCTTGCCATGCATTAACAATCTCCTGGCCCGGGTTTCCATACGAGTACAACATCGGCCACTCCTTTTGGCAACAACGACGCCCATGACAGCTGTCATCTCCTGCAACACCAAGTCTGTACCCCCCCTCTTTCCACCCCGGAAATCTCAATATTGCCGCCATCACAACCACAATCTTTCACGGGGAGATCATTTCCCATCCGCATCACACACAATCAGAACGGTTCGGTGTAAACATCACATCTCTTTCTCGTAGACGGTAGAAGTTTTCCAGCAACGACGGAAAGGAAAGTCGTTCGCCAAGCACAGAAATTCTTCTGGGCTTGTAGCATCGGAGAGAGAGAGAGTCCAACGCCTGGACGTCAAGGAGACAACGGCCTTTTCAACACAGCTGTTCTCCGTAGTATTCTGAAGCGTAGCGGCGAACAGAGAGGGGGTGTCGGTAATGAAGCACACGGATACATGGGATCGTTCGTACTGTAGCTTTGACTTCTAGTAGATATCTACATAGATCAAACAGGGCAGAGTAAGAAATGTATGAGTTCTAACGCACTCGATCCGCCCAAGGGTACGAGATAGGCGAGCTTGGGACTGGTCTTCTTATTCATGGTTTCCTTGGCCTGCCATCGCGCGTGCTGCTTTGCGTCCCGCTTGCGAAGGCAGACGGACAACTTGGTGGCTCGGATCCAACCATTTGGATTGACTGTCAGAGAATGGTGCTTTGCTATACATGAGCGCTGGGACAACATGGTTCAGGAACACCAAAATATAGGTCACGAGGACGTGCGACGCGCATCACAACATGGGTCGAGACTGGTCGAGGTGCTCAGCAGATTTACTGTAAAATTGGAGATTATATTGCTGCAACTCAATCCTGTCGAACCAGGTCCGTTGGTCATGAATTACGTCGCAAGCACCAAATCGATTCTTGTTCCTCTTATCTTGGACTAAACACCTTTGCTCTGAACAGCGCACCATACCGCATTCCAGCATATTTCCTGAGACTCTTGTGAATATCTCAAATTCAGACTCTCCCACCTGTTTCCTCCTAGCAGCTGGCAGGAGCTCAGAAAAAAAAGATTATCCACAAGTTCCGAATGTAGTATCAACACTACAAAGGCCATGCCCGGATTAAGGACACCTTGGAAGAAATGTTAGTTACGAATATAATTATTCAACTATGAAGTCTGGCTTACTCTTGGGGAATCTCATAGTGTCAGCTAGGTCGACTGAAGGTATATGTACTCGTACTGTAGCATCCGGAAAGCGCGTGTACCGTGAGGTTGAAGCCTGGGAGAGCGTAAAAGCTTTTGGATAGAGTTCGCATTTCTCTCCTAATCGCTAACAATCTCTATTTCGCAGTCGTTACCTTTGTTTATCGAAACTGTCCAGCTGTTTAAAGGCACATGCAATAGCGTGACCTCGCTCGTGGCTATTTCAGCTTTTGTTCGAATCCAGCATACTTCGTCGATCATTTGATCTGACTTAACAGATCTACAGAGAGTATATTGCCAATGCGTATCAACTGCTGCGTGAGCCATTGTCTTTGATCTTCAGGCAGACATGTTATCTTCAAAGCTATCCTTAGAGGTTCAATGAGTTGCCATCCCCCCAATGCAGCGGATGCTTGCCACTGATTGTTTGTGATGGCACTTGTGGCGTGAACGGGATACTCGACCCCAGCGTCGTCCCCTAACCCTCCCCCTATTTTAGTTCCTAAGTGGAAGGGAACACTTCCACAGATTTCGTCGACCATCTGTTGGCTGATCCGTATGGCACTCCTCGATTGCTGCATCAGCTGTGGCGAGTCTGCCCAGGTTGCCCGAGATAGGCAATCGAGCACAATAGACTGGACCATAATTCGAGTGATACGGTAATTATTCCACAATCCGGCAACCCATAAATCGTAATAGATATCGACTCGGTCTTGGTGAACAAAAAGTGTCCTCGGCGTCTCAGTAGGGCAGTTGAAACTGAATGCAGGCAGCCATTCCCAACCTACGGGTATGGATGATTCGGCCCATTCTGCAAGCACAGCATCAATTTCAACGGCGGACTTCAATACTTGGCCGACACATTGCTCGGTTACAGTCCTTGACGGCGCACCAAGCAGAGCTTTGGCTACAACCTGAAGATCTGCGACCCTAGCTGACATTGAACCGAATCGGCCTGCGGCGTTTTGCGGCAGGTATGGGGAAAGCTCGGCCCATTCAGCAGACGTCGATCCGTTAAACCCGGACCCTTGAATGATGCCATCAACCTGTTCTAATCTCAGCTCAAAGAAAGTGTGATACAGTATGTTGCGTTGGCCGGACTTACCAGCCGTCCGTGCACTGTGAGAAGTAGGCTTCGGGAAAATTCAGATCTGCCGTTCCTGTCCTTCCGATGTTTGACCAACGCAAACGCTCCGTTATTGTGGAGACACGTCCTTTTCGACGACTCAGCAGTCTGGGTGATGCGCTGGGAGCGTTGTCAGTATTGTTGGAAGATCAAGTACAGCGCATCCTCGTTGACGGTAATATTCTCGTACGAGAGACGCTCAATCTTAGATACACCATAGTTTTCTCTGTAGACAACCCCCTTCAATGAAGCATATGGGACATCTTGAGCTGCACTGGAATCCCTCATAGTTGGACGACCATTACGAAAACACAGGTGAGATTGAGAATCAACGTACCTCGAACAGGCCCAGAAGCAAAACAGTAATCAAAGTCTCGTCGGTCAGGCTCTCAATGGGGTCGTCGATAGCTGCCTTTGTCATCTGCAGCGCTTTCCCAAAGAGCGTATAGCCGAGTTTATAATAGGCAGATCTTCGGTAGGCACCGCCAACGGCAGCTAAAGCGACAGAGGAAGTTGCCAAGGATATCAAAGAGTCATGGGGGGAAGAGCTATACAGAGGAAGTAACAGCTCTACCATGCCCCGCTGCGAATCCGGATGGCGGTTGCACATGCTGAATCCATCAAAGAAGGCATTCACTGCTGGCTGGATCGGGTCTTCGCATAGCGCTCGAGGGATGGGGTTGACATACGACGCATTGTCGAGGCTGGATTCTCTGCAGACGGCCTGTGACGGTCCCGGACTGCTGGAAGTGGAGTAGCCTCGAGGAACCAATGACGTGCAGCGTGATTGGGGCCCCAATGGCTCTACCACGGACTCGCTGCACTTTGCCCCGTCCGACGCAATCAACCCTGCACGGGAGTTCTTCCCAGCCTTTTTGCGTTGCGCTTTCAATCGGATGGACTGAGTCTGGTCACGCAGCACGAGATCAAAGTGGTGGATGTATCCGGGGCAGATCCGTCTTGATTTGACACATTGAGAGCAGGCAGGCAAGCCTTCATCGCACTAGAAATGCCACACCAGAGCCTTAGTCGGATTGTCTGAGACTGTGATCGCGCGGATGTTTTTTCAGGGCAGGACAAGCGTACCTTGATTTTGCGCTTCTTGCAGTTCAAACACGCCGCGCTCGGCTTTCCACCATAGACCATGGCCAGAAGTTTGGGGTAGGACGCAGAGACCAGCTTCCCATCTCGCCGGTATTACTTATAAAGGAGAAATTCGAAGACGCTCAGCATGCATGAGGGTCCAGGCTGCACATCACAAGTGTGGCGAGGCTGGCTGGCTCCTTGAATCTATTCTTGAATCTCCAAGGGATCCTTCAAGCCACCGCTCTTTCGTTTCCGCAGTCTCTTTGCTTTGGGTGATGGTACTCGAGTACATTGTGCAGGTAGGTAGGTACGTACTGTAGATACGTTGTAAAGTGGGGCTGTGTTTGATTGGAGCCTATTCTACAGGACTTCCCGTTACGCTAAGCTTGTTCTGGGGGATGCTTGCGCGGCGCGCGGCCATGACTAGAACTACACACAGTACGGAATACGTCCGTACGGAGTACATACTCTCGAGATGTTTAGTTTATACACAATTACTGTACTTTTCATGCCTAGAATTTAGATGGGTTGTCCCCTAAACTTAGGTGATCATGGCCTAGAAATCCACGGGGTTCGGCTATGGTAGGGCTATAAACTAAAAACTATCTCGAGAGTAAGGTACAGTACGGAGTACGGAGTACGTACTTCCGTACGTACTAGAAGAGAAAGATAACCCCAACACCATTGTACCAGCGCTGTTAGGAATCGAACCTAATTACCCAACGACTGTACTGTGGTAAGGCGGCTTATCAACGGCCGCTAAGCCAATCAGAGTAAATAATACGGACGTATTAAAGTATGGTACGGAAGTACGGATCAACCAATGCTCCTGAAACTCATCATCATCTCCCTCTCCTCCCTTCCTCCACATCCTATACGGAATAAGTTACACGTGATGATGTGCTCCACCATCAACTACTCGCTTGGTACAAGAATAGGCAAGACAGCCACCGAAACTTTCACTTTGCCTAAAGTAGTCTGTCTCTCTTGGATACAGCCACGTTGTTGCTAACTTGCTATGTATCTATCGTTGGCTCTATGTCACTATGTGTGGGAAGTAAGCCTGAAGAAACATGCCGAGGACCATCACGACGTTCCATGTTTCTGTGATAGTACTCCCTACGGAGTATTCCGTATACATAACCAACCGCCTACGGATTACTTTCTACCTTAAGGTATCTTTCTTCAAGCATGCCACTCCTCCAAGCTCCAAGCTCCAAGCTCCACTTCTTTGCGATGCTGACTTCGCTTGATCCTTCGCCATGTACTCGGAGCAATAAACATGCCGCTTTGTCATATCCTATTGGGCTGAACTCATCAATACTGTACTCGTAAATCTGATACTGCTAATCTGCGACACCGCCCGTATGCCGCACCACCACCACCGCAACCCCTTTCTTGGCAGAGGCAGGCAGGGGCATCAACGTAACACTGTAACCGACCGTGAGATCCTATCAAGCTGCATGTGGTAGTCATGCCGAATGCATCTCCATGGACACGCGGCTCGTCTTCTTTCCACCTGAATTCCCCAAGGCTGTGTCTCGCTGTCCATGAAACCCTCTGTTGATATATAATCTAATCCCGTCTTTCTGACTACTCGTACTCTGCCCTGTTCTTTATCGATCAGGCAAACAGCGTGCTTGACGACCTTGCCTCTCTCCAACCGTATCAACCCTACTTCTATTTCTTTTCTTTTCTTTTCTTTTGATTGATTTCCATTCAAACAACATCAGCAGCAAGACACTGAAAGATGGCACCCGGCCAGGAGTGTCTCCATATCAATGCAACTTGCACAATTGAGGGGACCATTTATGGCTACTACCCTTCAGTACCCGCCAACGTCTTTTTCTGCGCCTTCTTCGGCCTCTGCCTGATCGTCCAGCTCGCTCAAGGGATAATCTTCAGATCATGGTCCTTTATGGTAGCATTGGGCGTAGGATGTCTCGGAGAAGCAATCGGTATGTCCAACACACTTTCCTCCATTCCCCTCAATACCGACTAATGAACCCCAGGCTATGTCGGCCGGATAATGCTCCACAGCAACCCTTATGACAATAACGGCTTCGACATCCAAATCACCTGCCTCATCATCGCGCCCGCCTTTTTCTCCGCCGGCATCTACCTCACCCTCAAACACATGATCCTCACCTTTGGCTCCGAACCCTCTCGCATCCCGGCAAAATGGTACACCTGGATCTTCATCGGCTGCGATCTCCTGTCGCTCGTGCTCCAAGGCGCCGGCGGAGGTATCGCTGCGACGGCCAAGACCACGTCCAACCAGAATCTGGGAAATAACATGATGATGGCGGGTATCGTGTGGCAGGTGTTTACCTTGCTCGTCTTCGGAGTCCTCGCCGGCGACTACTTCTACCGCCTGTATTCACGACGCGGGGAGATGGGACCAACGGCCACGACCATGATCGAAGACATCAAATTCCGCCTCTTCGCCGCCGGGCTCGTTCTCGCCTTCTTCGCCATCTTCACCCGCTGCTCCTACCGTATCGCCGAAATGGCCAAGGGCTGGAGAAACCCCATTATGCAAAACGAGACTGATTTCATCGTTCTCGACGGAGTGTAAGCCGGCCTTCACCCCCCCCCCCCAAAACGACCACCTTCCCATTCTTATGCAAATCAAAAATTCACTAACACGTATCCCCCCCAACAGCATGAACACCCTCGCCGTCCTCGCCCTCACAATCTTCCACCCGGGCTACTGCTTCCCGCAAATGCAAATGCGCAACAAACACCTCGTCACGGACGGCAACTTTGCAAAGTCCAAGATCGAATTGGACTACGAGTCCAACACCGCCTCGCCAGGGTATGACGAGGCGGTGCCGGAGAAGCAGCGCAGGGGGATTTTCCGCCGATGAGACTCCTCATCCGATCAGCGTCTCTGCTCTGGCTAGACTGGAAGGATACCCTACTGTAAAACCTGCAGCTCTGTTTTGTTTGGCGGTTCGTTGACGGATGCGAGGGTTTTTTATATTTTGCATATAATGGGAGGGTTAGATGGAGCATGGGATATGTAGATGGTCTAGGCTGCGATAGAAATCTCTTCGGTTGAGTACCTGAGCGACAGACTCTCTGACGCGCGGTGCCATGCAATTATGTGCCATACCCGTGAACACATGGTCCCAAAGCCTCGAGTCTTGGCGCCCTTGCTACATTTCGCCACAGTTCGGTCCTAGTTTCGCAAGGCATAAATCGTAACTCCAGAACCAAGACCTGCCCTTCTCGCTCCCTCTTCCCCACAAACCATACCCATTCCCCTCGCTCTCCCACACATTCCACAAACTCCCAAAAATCCCACCTCCGCATCCCTCACCCCCCCCACTCTCACTCCTCGCTCCCCCACCATCCCTCCTCGCTCCTCGCAGTCTCAAACCCCAGAACCCCAAACACAAACGCCCAATCTCCATCCCGCCTAACGCTCTTCTCCACAAAACAAAACCCGCACCCTATCCACATGCGATACCGCTCAGCTCTCTTGCTTTCGAGCATCCTATCATGGCAAAGACTGCGAGGCACGCCTTTGCTTTGGGGTGACATCGAGTCTGTCCTTGGCCCCGGGGGGGCTTGTCGCTGAGGCAGTCTGCGTGCGATAAGTCAAGTCGGTTTGGTTGCCGGATTCCTCGGCTTTCGGCTCAATTGGGTTCTTGGTGACCTTTTCTTTCTTTGGAGGCCTCTGCGATGACGAGGTCGCTACTATGCCGTTGGACATGCGGCTCCGAGGGTCCGATGGGCGGGGAAACGTTGGGGGCTTGGGTGTTGGTTGTTTGGCTACGGACGCTGGGTGCGCAGGCGTTGGTGGAAGGTTGGTTTGTTTGAGCCGGGGAGGGTTGGGCTCGTTGGTTATGATACCCACTGCTGGCTCGCTGCTTTGAGATCCTCTGTTTTTGGATAGCATAATACTGATCATGTCGTTGACGTACGGCTTGTCACGCTTCCACTGGCATGGAGATTGCGTGGATCGCTCGAGTTCCAATCGCCTTGTCGATTTTTCAATACACGCGCATTTGCTGATTGGAGAAGCAGCTCTCGGCTCACATACAGGTGAATGCAATGGGTCTCGGTGCTAGCAGTGGCGTCGCTGGCGCTATGGCGTTGCCGTTTTTGATCAGGCCTGTAGCTCAGGCGAATGGAGTGACTATGAAGCATCCTGTGATACTGGCTCTGTTGGGACCTGTGTATGTCCTTGTGGTTGATAATACCTCTCAACAGACCTCAGTCGGTTCTACGTCCTGCAGAACCACCTGTGTCTGCTTGAGTGGAGTATGTATGCAGGTGAATTACTTCCTGCGGTAAAGCGTGTCCGCAATTAGTCTCCACCACGCCGCCCTTCACTTTCTGCTGCTCTCCCATCGGTTGATGACAGCCGTACCAGCCTTGAATGCTCTCTCACCGTCTATGTGAATACGCCTCCGTATCCAGCTTTCTTCGTAACTTTTCCAGTACATTCATGCTTATTGGACCTCAACCAGGCTCCTAGGAGTAAGGCGGTGCCACTGTCGATCATAGCACCTGGCCTATTAAGGGACTCATGGCCTCGTCTTTTCTTTTCACCCTTGATCACTTCTCCCTTCTTCGCCCTTGGTCTCTCTCTCCGATCCCTGGCTTCCTCCTTCGTTCCGTCCTTTTCTCCCTCCATAAACTTTGCACCATTAATTTTCTATCATGAGCGTCTTTTCGTTCCGGAACGCATACCTTAACACATATAAAATATCCAGTAGTTGAAAGCGACGAAAAATAGGCGGATTTCAATATCGGTTTCAAGGCTTTTAATACGGACCTCTCAAGCTAAAAGCTGGAGTCGAACAAATCAGGGCCGGAAAATATACAAGGATATTTAACAGATTTTTCTGACACCCTGCCATCTATTGCAACCGTGGAACCGAGCGGTCGATCAAGTACCCCCTTCCTCCATGCTTAATTCCATAGCTTTCGATCAAGCCTTGGAAGACATCCGCGCCATAGACTGCTTTTAAGCAAACAGAGCCTCAAAACCGTTCTTGATCCATTGCAGTCGGATATGATCAAGATCTCCTTCAGCCAATGCACAAGCAATATCATAAAGGTGGCGGTCGTCGTCGTCTGGTAGCTCGGTGAGAGATCCATCAGAATCATGGCAAATTATCTCATTATATATTTTCTCCACAATTTCAACCGTGCAGATTGGCTCGTCGGCCGCGTTCTTCAAACTCTCAATGATGATCGAGTTGCGTGTTAGCTTACTCCCATCTTCAGTCGTACAGTACGCCTCCATGAACTCCAGGTACATAGACCGGTAAACAGCAAGCTCCTTTGGTGAGTTCTCGTGATATCCGACATATCCGTCCACATCGGGCTCACTACGGTAGTCATACTTCGCGGGATCCCAATCGCGCGTCAGCCAGCCAGGATATCGCTCATTCCCGATGTAGCGTGGCACTATTGCAACGCCATCCCAATCAATGAGTCCACGAAGTTTCCCATCGCTTGAGACCAGAACGTTTTGGCTATCGTAATCGGGATGTGACAGGACGAAGTCGGATTTATCGGCGCCCGCAGTGCTAGGTATCCAGTCGACAAAGAGCCGCAGAAGCTTATGTATGCCTTGATCGAAAGGGTCGGTTGGAGGGTCACGACGATCTAGCATACAGAGAAGGAAGGATTTTGGGTCGGAGAAAGGTCCGACTTCACAGTGGATTGCAGATTCGTAAGGATCATCGGTTTCTGGCCGGTTCCACATAGCTGATATATCATTTTGCTTCAAGGGGCCGACGCCAGCTGGCTTGCCGTTCTTATCGAAGAGAGGTGCGCCGCCTTCCGAGTACACAAATTTGTTCAGCTGTACCATTACGCGAGCAAGATCCTTCAAGGTTTTTGTTCGATGCTGCTCCAAGGATGCCTTCGACGCCATGTTGTCGAACCAACATTCGCTCAACGAGATTCCGACTATAAATTCCATCAAGATGAAGGGGCAATTGATAGCGTTGTCGAGTGAACTGTTGAATGAATAAACCTCCGGGACGGGAACGGTCGTTTCGCTTTTCAAAAGTCGCATAGTCAGTGCCTCAGATGTCAAGGCTCGGGCAGCGACTTCGGTGAACCGATCGCGATAACCCGTTGCCGGAACTTTAAGCACCCATTGGAGCCCGTCGGAAAATTTAAGGACGAAAACAATATGGTATGACCCGAAAAGCGGTGGAGAAAGAATGGTGCAGTTTGCGGAATTGGTGGTGAAAGCGACTCCATCAGGAGCACTCAGATTTAGAGATTTCCAGTGGTCTTTGCGAACGGATAAGGCATAGGTAGGCAGAAGATCGAAACGAATATTGGAGACAACGGGCTTGAACATATTCGCATTGTCGTCGTCCTCATCCTCTGGAAGGAAAGTTTGCAAAACAGACATGGTATCCATTGTCTGACTGTTGTTCCATAGGCTCATAAAGCTAGTGAACGGAGCCCCTTTTGATTATGTGTCAAATCTAGGAGTGTAGAAGCTATGAGAGAAGTATCCAGGGTCTGATGAACTGATGGAGCGGAGTATTTAAGTGGTTAGACCTAAGCTATAGACTGAAAGCCCTAAGCTAGGGTCTTGATTGCTCTAAAATGAGCGCTTGGTAGGCTCATAAACTTCAGCATTAAAGCCTGCTAAATCTAGCTTGCGTCGTATTTAATTTGTATATATACTCTCCGATGCAAATGGAAGGACAAAAACTTAAGAAAAGAACGAGAAGATCCTGGACAAGCGCCGTCTAAGCGCTAAGTTAGACGCTAGGTCCCCAATCCTAGACGCTGCTAAGACCGTCCAATAGCTGACCGAAGAGATCACACAAAAGACGTACAATGTACAATCTTTGCTCTAAGCGGCAGATCAAACACGTCTGCTATCTTAGTACCAGATTCTCATTGGACATCCTATGGTATTTAGGGGGCTATATTCAGCGGCTGCGATTGCTTTGTTGAAATCATTCTACTACCGAAGGTTTGAAAATTTTATGTCCAATCAATAACCGCCTGGTTACCAAAAGAGGCGGATATCTTACGCGTCACGATCCCAAATCTCTGTTGGAAATATCTATCAGCCCTTCAACTTAGCAAGAATACTTTGCTTTCTACCGAAATCCTTCACCCCACATCTTCTGATAATAGGTCTACTACATATGAATATACATAGTTGATGCACTAATATATCAATGTCCCGGGAGTGTTTCAGTGGGTTTGCAGAGCTCAATCTCCAAGGACTTTGATTTGCTTTCTGGTGGAATCCCTTCAGCGCTCAAGATTTTGACACTATTGCGTAGGACCGGTAGCCGATGGGTCAAGGAAGAAAGATGAAATCTATAAAGGATATGTGGTTTCTCTTAAAAGCAATTGCCATCAGTCCCCTACACATACACATACACGCACACACATATATATTTGTCCATATACTTGAGCATTTGATACTTTCGTCTCAAAAGTGCATTTTTGAGAGCGAACATCTCAATTCACCCCTCGAGTCAAAATGGGTCATCACTGGTATGATTTCCTTTTCACACATTGGAATGTATTATCAAAATCCTATGCTGACAATGTCAATCAGTGGTGCCTGTAGAAAAACGTTTACCAACACTTGCGCGAAGAAGGGGCACATGGAGCAGTGCCCTCAACACCCTGACAAGTGGAGCTTGCCTGGACACGAATGTGCTTCATGCCGTAATGTTCGCCAGGCCGCTGAGAGAGCCGCGAAGAGCAAGAAAGTCAAGAAGTAGGCAATTCTGGCATGCTCATGGGGAGCGCACTAGCCCGGCATCGGTGAGTCACGGTCTCGATAGGGCAAAACCTTCCAACGCTAATAAAGACCTTCAGCAAAGGAATGAGTCGTGTTTTGATTTTTTGCTTAGCGATGAGTCTTTGATGGCATGACTTTTCCTACGCGCAGTCTCTCGTTTATGTATAATTAGACAGCACAGGATTGGCATGGTGGGCAAGCAGGTTTACCTTAGTGCGAGCCTTGAAGCTCTCTACATTCGGTCATTTCGGCATTTCTCTTGTTTTTCGGCATTTTGTGAGAGTTTCGCTACCCGAGAACGGTTTTTCGTACGAACAAGTAGGCCAGGAAATTAATTTGGCAATCCCGAATTATCGAGCACTTCAGCTCTCGCTACTGTTCGGTTCGGGGCATCGCTCAAGAAATAGCCGGCCAAGCCGATTTAAAAGAACAGAGGACGGGCTGACTTCGATTGCTCACCTGTCGAGGGTCGAAGACTTATGAACGACCACCTGTCACGCGAACCTAGCCATCAGATACCTTGCCAGAACGTCAAATATGTCAACGGAATTAAATTGGATAATGCATAGCAAGAAGGCCTAGAAAGTCCCCGATATTATACAGAGGAACGCGGTATCTATGCGTCTTACCAATGTACAAACCCCACTTCTTCCTTGCCCATATCTCTCCGATATTTTCATCATTCTACTTGCCAGCCTCGAAAGCCTGCAGTGTATCTCTACTCTCGGCAATACAGACGGGACGCAGACGGGCCAAATAAATTGTGATGATGGTTAGAAAAACATGGAACCATATAACGATGGTCCATGAGCGAAGTCAATAGAAGAACGTGCTTGCGATGGTCGCTGTTATCAACGACTAAGCAGGACGAAGCTCGGCTGGTTCGACCTTCGGAAATTTTAATCGTCATTGTAAGGAGCGAGTAGGCAGCTAGACGAATAGTAACCCTGGGCGGATGCTTGAGAGTTGAGTGTGAGTTTGTAGGGTGTCTAGGGTACTTTCTTTGGGTATGACAGCGAGTAAATACCAATGCTGCTAAGGAACCATTTTGTCTGAAGGAAGTTTCATATGCAGCGGGAATCTAACTAGCTGGATGAAAGAATGCGATGTTTTCGCGTGACTATGATGTTTCAGAAACTATGTAGTGGTGCCGGGTGGGCGATTTTTGTTGGTGCTCTACTGCGTGATTCTTGGCCATTGCAGGCGTGAGAGGGATATCGCTCGGAGCAAATCATCTTCGCTCATGCTTTTCTCGCAGGAGAAAGATCAAGGATAATCGAGTGCTCTATATTAATTGTGTCATTGAAATTAAAACTATCTTAAGCTGCATTGATGCGCCGCCTTTCCCCGTCATCAATATTAGTGACGATCTATTTCTGAAGAAATGGGAAAAGAAAGGAGCTTGAAGAAGTTTACAGAGAGGTCTTTGTTTCCTTCGCAGTCTAGTCGAGTGCGAAGTCGACGGCTTGGTATATCTTCATATTTGTGGGGCTTCTCTATGTGCCGTTGGGCAGATTGTCGTATAGCTGTATAGGAGGCTGCTGAGCATGCGATCGATTCACTGGGTCCTTGATCTCGGCGGTATGGGGGAGGAAAGACGCGGACTCTCCTCTGGGTTTGACCGTTGAGAATGCTGGGGGGTAGAAAGACTTTGTCCATCTTCTGGGTTTGCTGGTTGGGGATCTTGGTTGGTGTGAGATTGCAATGACTGATCCTGGGCGCCAGCAACTGCATTTTCCTCGTCCATTGAATTTGCATTATTCATAATCGACGCGTGCTCTCTCCCATCTACAAGCTCCTTTGTAGTATTAAGTATTGCACTTCTGCAAGGTCCGGATGCTTAGACCCAAGCCCAGGCCAAATAGCTGCTTAGAATCGATGAGAAGAGAAGAAAAGTTGCGTAGCATAGCGCCCATGCTTGATGCCGCAAGCTACCACAAATTAGCATGATCATCAAACGAGTCATCCCTATACATACCGTCCACAGCGCCAGGACATGTAAGAAGCCTTTACGAGATCTGAAGACCTCGGAAGGCTTGTCTAGGTTGTAGGATCTTTATGTCGATTCTTCTCGACCTGAGAGGGGGAAATGGTAGTGCCTTAGCCAACAAAGGCATACTGTCCACAGTATGTTTCGTTGCATTAACTCGTCTCCACTCTATGTGGTCCGCCGTTTTTGTCGCGCTGAACATAATATACAGTATGCACAATGTCGGAGGCAGCCGGCCATCATCTGGGATTCCGAAAATAGTGGACGCATGGCCTTGGTATCGTAGCCCGCATTTTCGCAGCGTTGTCGGCCCAGCCCAAGCTTTGGACAGGGCCCGAGCAGGCCAAGCAACGACAAAGTTGCCGCAGCCGTAGAGAGATAGCCTTTGTTGTAGTCGACTGCAGCGCGCAACCGAATTCGCAGCGAAGATACCCACGAGCTCCGTCAAGTCTTGTGTGCCGTCTACGAACACTTAGCAAGGGGCCGCTCCTGTCAGAAATAGGGGCCGCGGCAGATGTTTCAGCCGGCGTTGCAGCTATTGAAGTAGTTGTCATTGCTGAAAGCGCGCTCGTTGGTGCGGCGCTTGCTGGAGCTACTAGTAGGGAGATGACCTTTGCAACGAAGAATTTGACGCGGCGCATTGCTAGTCTTGTGACGAGGTCGGAAATTTTGGGAAGAGACTTTAATAAAGTGGCTCTTAATTCGTTTGCTAGACATACGTTGACATACGGGGTGAGAAAGAAAGAAGATATGAATATGACGAAACAAAAGGCGAAAGTAAGAGAGGGGGATGAGCAGGCACAGGTACTGCCGTCCGAAGCCCAAGAAGAGGCAGTGGGTTACAGCAGTGGTGAATCCCGATCCATAAAGACGGTCCACTCGAAAAAGCATGGGCTCATGTCAAATTCTCGTTGCGCGCTTACTGATTGGATATAAAACACAGGCCAAGTTTAGTCCCCAGGTAGAGGCGTTAATCCTCCGAAAGCTCTATAATGTATCATTGTCTCTGTCCATTGCAGTCACACAAATGCCCCTCCCCCGCTGCCACCAGCCCGCCCTTCCCAATCCTTAAGATGCCTGGACTCGGCATCCCTGTCATTTGGTTTCGATGTACCTGACATAACGCTCAGTAGCTCCGGCGAGTCTACACTATCCTCCCAACTTTGTCTCCGCGCTTGGTAATCTTCGACTTCCTTCTCTTCGCTTATAGGCGATGGACTCATTGGGGCAACGCCAGCTTTCTGCTTGCGCTCAAGCTGCCAATCCTCTTCATCTGAAGGATAATCTGGTAATGGTAGCATAGCAGTCGAATCTCCTTTCACTAGTCCAAGTCTTTCTTCCTCTGTGGCAGATTTAATGCCAGGTATGTTGTGCTCTTTACTTCCTTGTCGTGAGCCAAGGCTTTTACGTGATGTTGGCCGAACAGAATGACTGCTCTCAGGAGGAGGTTCATTTTTGTGTCGGTTAAAGACGTTTTGAAAAGAGAATTGTCGCTTAGCAGAATGGGTTGGTGGGTAAGGTGCAAGACTGCTTCTGGAGTGTGCGCGGTCACGCCCAACTTCTCCTGACCATGCAACAGACCTTCCATCATGGCCTGGGGGGTGACTAGCGTCGGCCGAGCCGTCAAATTGCCGTTCAAGTCCGGGTGGCAACCCATAGACGTGCGACATCTCCATCGCGCCATCCGAGTTCTGTGGGAACGTCATTCCTGGTGTCTCCTCTCCCTTATGCCCCGGTATTACTATTTCTGTCAACGCAACTGGATGCATTGGGCTTCTTGAATCCGGTGTTCCAGCGCCGAGGTTCTTTCGTTGCCCATGGTAGATTGTACTTTGAGCACGCTTCTTGATACTGTCCATGAATCCACCATTAAAGCCTCCACTTCCGTACACATCCGTAGTGCTTGGTCTAGATTCAAGATCATCCTCGTCGGGGAAGTGTGTCATTCCTAGTGGGGGATGTAATGTCTTTGTCCTCTGCAGTCCTGGTGAAGGCGTATTCAATACTGTCTTCCTGCGTTTAAGACCATCCCATTCAACATGTTCATTCTCCCCAATAGGTTCCATCTGGTCTTTCAATCGCTCTTCATGAACCCTTTTGGCCTCCGCAGCTGCCATCTTCTGCCTTGCAGAGGAAAATCTGCGAACAATGGCAGCAGCGCCTCGAATGGCATCGGCTTTTGGCTCAGATTCCGGTTCTTCTTGCTCAGCCACGGTCCGAACCTGATCCAGGTCGCCTTTGAAGACCGCCACATCGGGCACGTCTTTGGCGGACTTCGAAAGTTGCAATAGAACGACGCCTGCACAGATCTGCAGGAAGCCCAGAACCACGGTTACGATAGAAGTGGGTGTTCCTTTGAACCCGCGAAACAGCACGGAAGATGTGACTATGGTTGCACTGGTGAAGTAAACGTAGTACGTTGGTGTGACAAGGGCGGCGTTGAAGATATTCAAGGCTTTCTGTACTGGGGTCAGATAGGGTCCAGAAAACAAGATGTGTGCTTACGTTGAGAAATATAATTTCAGTCACCAGGGTCGTAATTACGAACACGAAGAGAAAATACAAGAACCATTGGTTGAACTGCGGCTCTCCATTTGCCTGGGCCACAACCGCAGAACCCAGACCTTGCGTCGCGACAACGCTGAGGCCTCCAATGAGACTGCATATGCTCAAATATACCATCATACTTTTCTTTCCATACCGAGGTGCTACCCATACAGCAATGAAGATACAGGTGACGATGATGACTCCAGCGTATGTCAGAAACCCCGGCGCGATGACAAAATGCTTCATCTCTTGTATATCGGCGACGGAACTTTGAGACGGGGCGTTCATAACGATGACCACGGAGCCCACTATACACATGAAGCAACCCACTTTTCCAACGAAGCTTAGACGTTCTTTGAGAAAGATGGCAGACAAGACAGTACAGACAACGACGGACAACGCTCCAAGGGGCGTGACGAGTATGGCATCGACGAACGAGTAGGCGACAAAGTTGCAGATTTCTCCAATAATCATCAGAGTCATGCCTGTCCACCAGTAGGCATTTTTGAGGTAGCCATAGCCCTCACCAGCCTCTTCCTTGTATTTTACATTCGCCCTCAACAACCCGGTCTTTTTTAGAACGAACGAGGTTCCTATGAAAAGGCCCGAACCTATCGCTAATGATATGCCAATAGCCTTGTACACAGGAGGGCGAGTGTGAGTCGTGTTCGCTCTTGCGTAGAGCTCATGGGCAGTAGAGAGTACATTTGCTGAGACATCCATCGTGAGTCTATTAGGATATTGTAGTGCTACAGGCTGAATCTGAGTTCAATGGTAAAGCTCCTGCCGGACCTTCCAAAGTAACAAAGCGCCAGGCGATCCAAAGGACTTCAGGTTAGTAGCAGGCGGAAGAGGGAAGGAGAGATGGCCTTTAGGTGTTATAGGATCTCATGAGGCGGATTTAATAGTGGTCGGTAGAGGAAAGATATGTTCGGAGCCAGAACAGGGCTTTCGAGGCCTGCCTCTCGTAGTCTGCCCGAGGCTGAAATTAGACGGATTGAAGATACGGTCTTCACCAACGTCGCGAATAGGTAGAGTCACGAATTGTGTTCGATACTAGGTTATGATGGATCAAAGGAGTGGGTGACGTTGAAGCTCCTAAGTCCTGGAACCGCTGGCGTATCAGGAGAGGTGAATTTCAGGGTGGGGTAAGAGCCCCGTACCGGTGGACTTGAGGAGATATATAGCAGCAGTCAAGCTTTGTCGCTGTGATCGTCTTGTACTTGAAATTTCGAATAAGGTCGCTGTTCGAAGGAGGATGGGATGTACACTGTGGTAGTGGTAGTTGGAGGAGTAGGAATTGTTATCGCATTTGCCCTGATCGAGAACCTTGATCGTCTGGTACGCACTAGCGTGTTCCCGAGACTAGCAAGTTCATTCAGGCCAAGCCCACGCCACCGACGATCTGTTTGTGTGCGTGTTCTTCCCTGACGCGTGCTCTTTCTCTCCCGAGCAACCAATCCTTCCTTCCGAATTACATAGTACTGTATACCTACTTACTGTGTTACTGTATAGGCCACGAATAAAACCGTTTTTTCTACAAAAAGCGTGTATAATACTTCTTAGCGGCTTTTTTGCTTCGCTTTTTTCTATACATGGATTATAGTAGGTTCACGTTGACCCCCCTCGCTGTCGTCAGTTCTACTAGCTAACCTGCTTGCAGATCCCTACCTCTCTATCTTCAGCAATGCCTCCGCAACGTGGCGGTAGGCCTTTGAACCAGCTCGTCGTCGATAACTTCCAGCAGATAATCGTACCTGGAAGGCTTGCTGTTCAGTGCCGTCACTGTCATATGACCATGGCTCATGAAGCTACACGTCAGCAGATTCACCTAGATCAGTGTGACCAGTACAGAAGAAGACCTACAAATCCGGATCGTCACTCGATTCAGATCACCCTCGGTGCAAATATCAGACCCCTCGCCGTCGGTGTAGCTAAAAGATTAAATCAAACTGCGGCAATGGCAGTCAATTGCTATGGCCAGGCTAAATCCTTCAAGCGAGAGTACCCTCAACGAGCATTTGAATAGCATCATCGACGGCCAGGTGCTTTTGAAGCTTCCTTTACATAGTGAAGGGGTCGACCTGCAGGCTAATTAACCCCTCTATTAATTTGCTACTATAAATATAACCCCTGTGTTTAAAACCTCCTTCAAAAAGCGTGTATAAAACACGCTTTGAGCTAGCCTAAAGAAGATAGTCAAAAAACATGTTTCAAACATGTTCGTGCCCTATAGGCTGAGGCAATCTCCCCAGCACTTAGGATGTTTGCTTAAAAAACATCAAACAAACGAGCAATAAACCGCTATTCTAGAAGGTATTATACACGTTTATTGTAGAACTTTTTTCGTGCCCTAGCTGTACGGTTCCCCAATTACAAGGGCTGTCAGCCTGTCCGGCAGACTTGAACAAGACAATTTCCTATTCCAACAAGACAATTTTCTATTCCAACAAGACAATTTCCCATTCCAACACAGTCTGCAGGATTTCGGCCTAATTTGACGACTAACGTATATCAAGGGAAGAAGAGAACAAATAGAATGAGAGTCGATCGATGAATGTTGGAAGGCGCAACAAATATTAGTTAGGATGAAGCATCATTCAAGCGAATTATGAAGAGGTATAAGAGGTCGGTGGGTTTCCTTCCTCTGTCAAAAGCATGCGAATATCTTCATCATTTACCTCAGCAAAGATCAAAGACCAGTGTTCACAGCAGTCTATTTCAAAGACTCTTGATTTTTTCAGCATACTTTTCATTCCTTAAGTGTCGACAGTACTACCTTCCCACGTTCTCAATTCCGATCATGAAGTTCCTCTCATCCTCTATCGCCACTCTCGCGACCCTCGCGACCTTCTTCTCCACCATCTCCAGCGCCGTCCTTCCAACCACCGCAGCTCTCGCAAGTCGAGACTCAGACCTCGCAGTCCGCGGCTACGCAACAGGTGCTTGCGGTATGCACGTCACCCTATACACACTGGACGGGGCTGGAAATCCCAGCAATCAAGTCGCTCAATATGCCGTGGAAGTAACTCTGAAAGATGCCAATCATGTTCAGATCGGGCACTTGGACAGAACCGAACTTAGTCCCTCCGTCAGCGTTGATAGTCAGCTACCGCTTACAATGGAAGTCGCTGGTTATATAGATGATAAAAAGTCATTGCACAGGGTCGAACACATCACCTTTGCGTATGGAACCGACAAGTGGACGAATTTTGATACTTCCAGATGCACCATGGGAGATACTGCTTTTGCGGATGGGATTTTGGTTACCGACATGGACTGTGGGTTTGCCTGCTAGAGGGGCATTCACACTGCAAAGACGATAGTGGTGTTGGTACTCCGTACACAGGGAAATTTGGGGGAGGGAGGAACAAGCGAGAAGAGCAGATGCCGAGCGTGTTCTTCTTGTTCCTGACGCGTGCTCTTTCTCTCCCGAGCAACCAATCCTTCCTTCCGAATTGCATAGTATGTACTGTACTACATACTTACTGCGTACTGTATCCCTTAAACCGTCGTTATGGCTGCCATCCCAGGATTAAGGAAGCTAAGCCTATCTAGGCACCCCACCAGAATATTTGTTTACTGCACAGTTCCTCTACCTCGCACTAGGAAATCTAAATATTAATCTCCAGGTCCCCATTGGCCTGGTTAGTCATCTCCCGTGGCTCCCTAGTACCCTAACAGGTAAGGTGGCCGTATACCTGGGATGGCAGCCATAACGACGGTTTAAGGGATAGTGTTGCTATTTATGGAAACACAAAGCCCTTCACCATTGCCCTGAGATGTTGTTTTCTACCCTGTATTCTACACTACTAATACTACTAATACTGCTATACATGCCTACGTACTTGCTTACGGTCAATGCCCAAGAAAGTCCCACTGCTTTTGCATCTATACATAAACCTTGGAAGACCTGGTATAGAAAAGATCATCGCACATTATGCATGCTCTCGTGTAGTCTCATAGATGGTCGTAGGAGCAACGCCTGGTATCCCTGCCATGAAATCCTATAAACCGCTTCCTCAATACGCGTTGCTCGACACTACGACAGCAAAATCACTAGCGGATAAATAACCTCCCGGCTGGATAAAAAGTACTATGTATTTCCATCTCATCTCGGAACGTACGTTGGCTTTCTCGCCATGTTTACAACCGGTGGAGGTCCATCGGCGTCAGGATATGGCAATGCAACATGACCGTTCTGTCTGTGAGCAATAGTATGTCTCCGTCCGTCGCCGCCGTCGTAAAATTGTATGGGGGTTTTTGGCGGAAGAGGCGGAGGCATAGATTGGCGATAGGCCTCGTTGCTCCTCCTCGGTAAATCGAAGCTATTATCGGATGTTGGAGGCCTACTATCTTGAGAATGCTCCGTTGCTCTTCCATAGGCAGAATCTTCTGATATCCTGTACGATGATTGGTCCTCATGCCGCTGTGAATCATCCAAGGGTAAAACAGTGAATTTTTCGTCTGGTGAAGGCATGATGGTGAATTTGTCTTGCACATTGTACTCTTGTTGGTACGAACGGAGGTGGGTTACGGGATACTGTGGACCCGGTCGACTGAGCGGCCTTGGATAAAGCGATGGCACATCTGCGCCGGGCAGTTCCACCGCGTACGGGTCTGAAGGTGGTGGAACGAAGGGTGGCTCCTGTTTCTCGTAGCGGTCAAAGCCGTCGAAAGGTCGTGACATTGTCTCCGCAACTTCTCTTCGCCTCTTGTTTATTTCTAATTGGACATCTTTCATCCTTTTAGCGCCTTCCACGATGATTTTCTGCACCCCTGGTTTTCTCAAGTAATTTTTCGTGTTGGATGTGATTTCTGGCAATCGAGTCCACTCATTCATGCCGAATTCTCCAACCCCAACCTCAACATTTAGTCTGCAGTATGCACCTTCGTCGACACCGCTTCTCTTGAGGTGATTTGATACCATATCCTCGTGGGTCTTTTCACAGCCTTCAATCTTCATAATTAATTTTCTTTTGGCCTCAGCAAAATCACCCATACCACCTGCAAAACCTTCCCACCACTCATGTTGCATGTTGTTGCTTGTGCTGGGTCGTTTCCCTGTGCCGATGCTAAGAAAGACGTCGATTTTACGACCAGGCCATTCATCCTCCACTGCTTCTTGCAATATCTGAGGAGCAGGATTATAAGTAGGGCTTCCGTCGATGTTCAATAAACCCTCTCCCTCATCGAGAAACACGGAAGTACCGATCTGTATTGGTTTGAACGCTAATTTTGTAGCGCATGTTGCACGGCCGGCCTGCCAAATCGTGCACCTCGACTCAACAGGAGGTGTGGTCCGTGACCTATAGGATCGTAGTAGTGTTGAAGTACCATTTTTCCTAGTAGTTCCTTTAAAAACGGCTGTGACAGCACTAACCACTGGTTAGCAATATTTCCGCCAAAGGTGGTCTCTGTTATACTTACGTCTTTGTGGCATCTGGCCTGGAGTCCTCAAGCTCAGCATTCGGATCCCCTGTGCCGGCTCTTGCTGGCAAAAACGAACTACGCCGACGGTTGTAAGTCGAGCTTGTTGAGCTTCTTTGTAGGCCACTATTGTAGCTGTGCATACTGCCTGCTCTTCTTGGACTTTTTGGCATTTCAACGAATTCAGTGGTATGATCATTGGTAGACCTGTTGTCGTATTCTTGTACGCAATTTCGTATGGCGTCTTCTAATTTCGAGGCCTTGAAGAGAGTTGACCTATAAGGAATGCCAGCGATTGTCTTGTCGGTTTCGAAAACGAATCGTGTCATTTCCTGGTAGACAGATTTACAGTCTTCAATTCCCATTCTTAACCGGCCCAACATTATGGCGATCAGTCCTCCCGTGCCTGTTCCGCCAATCAAATCGAAATAGTCGCATGGTTTGAGTTCTGTCAGTTTGGGTCTAATCGCATCGAAATGGTGCGCTTCGCGCTCGGTGTACTTCTCAGCTTCATCGATGGCAGTGATGGTTTGATGCATGAACGTTTCCAGAAGAAGCAACATAGAATAACCTCGCACTCCTCCGCCGTCTCCATAAAATAAATTAGCTTACCAATCCAACAGTTGCCATGGGCGCTGTAGATGCACCGTTGACTTACCGAGTGACAGTATGCGCAATGGTACATCGTTCGTGGAGTTTCCGCGGCGCACTCCAGATGGCGAATCCATATGGGTGAGTTCTTTCAAAGCGTACGGAGGTAGATAGTGGCGAGATAGATGTCGTCGTCGGCGACAGAAGCCTACCCAAAACGCGTAGGGTGCCGGTCGATGGGAGAAAGCCGAGGCCTAGCGCAACGATATGTGGTAGAGAATGATCAGAAAGTAATTGTTCGTCGAAGAGAGCAGAGAATCGAAATAGATATCTCTAATCAGCGTCGCTGTGATCATTCCCGTCGTCAGCTTCGGTCTTACGTTACTTTAGTCCCACGGCTATGCAAATGCGCTCTGGATCACTAGTTTCCGCCTAAGGCTACTCTAAGGCCCATCATGTAGCGCACAAATAGAAAACGAGAAAACGAGAATGGGAAAATATAGGTAGTATTTAACTGGTGAACGTACTTGTCTCCCAAGGTAGTTGATAGCCTTTGATTCCTTCGTTTCAAGAGATCACCGATTGTCACCGATGACGTGGGCCGAGGCTTGCGAGGCTATGCAGATGCTATCGATAAGTCGTGAATTATTCAATGAGTGACTTCGATATATCTGCTCCCTCGTGCATTGCTGAGAATGTTCCGGAACGGTATTCTATACATGATCAATAAACTCCCTACACTTTACTTGATTACTCCTGTGTTGCTGATCTACGATAGACTGAATTCACGCGCGGTTGACAATAATCTCTGTCTCTCCAAGACTGCGAAGGACCATGAACTATATCTCTCTTTCAGTTGACAATATCGAAATTGCTATAGGGAGGACTGTCAGGCGCCTTCTATTCTCAAGCCTACGAGATCTGGTACTTTTCTTATTCAAGGCGAGCACTGATCCGAATAAACAGATTTGATGTTGTGGAAGATGAACGATAATTAAGATATGGAAAACCTAGGCCGATATTCCTCAAATTCAATACTACAGATCAATATACGAATAACAAGCACTGCAAGCTAACGCCATTCATATTGGGAAGAATGTGAAGAAGCTTTCGGAAACGAGGAAGAAACCTCGATATCACGAATGAGTTTTCTTTCTCCAAAATCATTACGACTCCTGCTTCAACTGCGGTACTATCATCGAATCGTATTGGACAAAAATCTTACATTTCTCCTTATTCTTCCTCCAGCATCAACGCAACTACAACAAAAGAGAGGACAAATTTGTCGCTCGACCCTTCAAGGAAGATTGTGGAGTCAAGGTCAAGTGAAGAAAGAGCAATAACGACAACGAAGTGCCAAAAGTATGTTCATATCGATGAAGACTTCTAGGTCTGATCTAGTAATCGTGGTGGTATGAAGGAAAATTTATGCACGAGTTCTTGTCTTCCTGCTAGCACTAGTACCTCTGTTGAGTAAGTACTCGCGGTGAGGTCGGAGGTTTCAAGCATTGCCGGCAGAGGAGAACGTGCTTGCGACTCGACTTCTAGAAGATCCGTTTTGGCAGTGGACCAAAAGAGAGTACAGCAGAAGGAAGGCTTTATTGGGTAATTAATGACCACACATGGTGAGGAAATCATGTCTTGTGCAACGAAGCCGATCATGGAAAGATCCAACCTCCGGAGACTTAGGAGGCTAAGTATGTACGGTTGCGTTTTGGACTTGAGAGTCCGAATTGATTCCCTACCCTAATACTCTGAGAAAGGCACCTTATCGTATGCCATAAAGCCTCGTAGTCGACTATATATCAACATGGACATTTGTTTCAATGTGTGAAAACTTTTTCATAAGGTGTACAGCACAGAAGGACGGAGGCGAATGAGGCTCGGTTTGGCTAGGCCGTCTGCAAAAAACCTGCGCCATAAAGACAAACTCTGTGGTGCTGTCACAACGAGCTGATAGCCGTCAGTGGTGTAAGGTAGATCTACCGATAGCCTGATGAACTGCGTGAGGCTTGATAATCGAGTTTGTGGGCACATATTGGTGGTGGAATTGGTTGAAGCTTGGGAAATCGCCTAGGCTTTACGAATTCTATGCAAGTACTAGAGTAGAGTATGAGTCGAGAGTCTGACATGACTCCCATCATCCCATGGCTCAGACCCTCGTCGCTTGACAGGACCACTCAGCATCCACGGCTGAGGAGTGGTGTGGACCCAGGAGTGAGCCCTACCGATCCATCGTGGAGTAGTGGAGTTGGTGGGCGGGATATACCTAATCCAAAAGTTCTCAGCCGCTTTGGGGACCCCCTCCATCATCATCATCGTATTCATCCCTCATCCCTCGCCTCTCCCATCTGAAGTCAGGCTGAGGAGACTTCTACGAACCGTCATGCCTACTTTGTACATAGTTCATACAACTGCTACTCATCATTCTACAATACCAGTTTCATAACAGACCTAGGCGTGTCTGCATCATGCTAGAAACAGGGTGTGTTCACCACCGCATTCAACTCCTCCACAGTCAACCGTGTCAACTGACTTACTCCGCAAGAAGCGTTATAGCCTCGATAATCGGGGTCGCGGGCGCTGGCTTTCGACTGTCCCTAATCCTCAATGCTGTGGGTGCAGAGATTGCCGACACTGATGTCGAAATCCAAACCATAGCACGGGGCATCTCCTCCTTCAGCCTAATGCTCAAACAAGTCGGTATCAATATCCAGGCCACAAGGACACTTACATCACAAAGCGCGATCGATACCGTAAGCCAGATCGCCAAACAGAGTCAATCCGTATTCGACGAGGTAAAGAAAATGGTTGAGATGGTACAAAAGAAGGACGAGAAGGGGAATATTCAATCCATTTCCATTGCGCAAAGGGTTACATGGTGTTTCAAGAAGCAGCGGATTCAATACATGCTTGGGCAGCTAGAATGCCTTAAACTCATCCTGTCCCTTATGCTGCAAGTACTACAATTGGGGAAGACGATAGCATCTGAACGGTAGGTAACGATTAGGTTTTGCGGATTTAGGGGCTGACGATCGCATATAGTGAAGATTCGACGAAACAGCCGCTCTCTGAACGTGAGATGCTCCAAGAGCGAGCAGAGATCCAAAATATGGTCGTTGTCCGACATTGGTCCCTGGTTGACCTTCGGCGGCTCTACCAGCATGCCGAGCACGAGGACGTTGATACAGAGAGGCCGTTGCCAATTCACAACGGTATGACGCCTGCAGAAGCTGATCCTCGACTGCAAATTGAAGCCGCAAAGGATGAGGCCGACCCATCAACAGCTATGGTCAAGTACCAGGAGACACCATTGAGCCACCTGGATGCATCAATGAACCAAGCAATGTACTTGGCAAACCGTCTCCTCCATGCGCCGGATGACAATATCGTTGATCATCTTTTCGACGAGTGGACTCGACTGCGCGAACTACACCCCCGATCCCCTCGAAGAGAGAACAAATACAGGTCTCGTTACGACAGCGACGATGACTCCTCGTCTGATAATAACTTTGAGCGGGCTGAGGGCAATGGAGGAAAATATATTGAGGGAGCAAAGAGCAGAAAGAATGTGCGTTTCCGCGCACGGGTCGAGAGCGACTCCGATAGCTCGGACAAGAGCGGGCAGCGTAGGAAAGCACCAAGTCGCCACGTCCTTCACTCTGACGAAGACACCGACTCTTCCTCCAGCTCACCTCCTCCACGCTCAGCGCGCCGTAACAGCGATGGTAATAGTACACGGCGCGTGCCCAATCCCCAAGAAACGCCAAACGAACGCAACCGTCGTCCCTACACATCACCCTATACTCCGTCTCCTCGGGACGGTGTGCCAGAGCCTCAGCCCGGTAGACCCTCTTCACGTGGCGGCCCTCTCCCATCCCGACCAATGCCCATGCAAATCCCCTCCCAAAACTGGCAAAACCCACACCAGTCCGCCTCCCCCGGCCTCAGACCTCCGCCCTACAACCCCGCCTTTCCCCCCGGCCCGCAACGAATGCCCTCCGGAGGCCCCTACATGCCGCCCCCGCCCGGGTACGGCACCAGCCCGCAAGCGCCACGCAACTACATCCCTCAACCACAGGGTCCAGCAGTTCCCTACAACAACAATACCAACAGTAATAGGAAGAGATCGCCAAGGAGGGACAAGCCGAAGAAGAGCCAGAGCGGGAGCAGCTTCAAGGAGAATGCGAAGAAGGATGTTAAGAGGGGGTTACTAGGGGCCGGGGCCGTGGCGGGGTTGATGGATATTCTGGAGGGGTTGGGGACCATTTAGGGGGGTGTACACTTATTTGTAAGAGGAGTGTTTGAAATGAGATGATGAGTTATGAGCTTGGAAACGGATGATGGGGGTTATCTTTGTACGAACGGAACGACGGAGAGGTGTTGAAAGAACTTGGGGTTTCGTCTAATGTTGTTAAATTTGTATTGGGAGGCGGGTTGTACTTCTAGCATCTTGATGATTTCCTCGAAAGGTATGACTATACTATTAATGAACTAGACTTACCTAGTACGCCCATACCAAGTTCGTTAATGTCTCGCTTACCTTTACACATCAACCGTGAACCCCTTTTGAATCCCCTCTACATTTCCTAACAGCGGTGAACATAAACTTTTTGCGTATGAGCTTCGAGGAACAAGAGCCCCTGAACCAGTCCTTGATCTATTGCTCACTGGCAGGATAGACGTGGGAGTTCTGGATACGTCTCTCCGAGCTCCCAGGGAATACTGGTTGATTCTAACAAAGCTGGAGACTTCTACTGCGTCGAAGATGATGTCGTACCGAACCGCTCGCAGGACCTCGTATCCTGATCTTCACTGTCATACGGCTTCGCCTCGCTCTCTGAGCTCGCTTTCTTATTCTCGGATGGCGCATCCGTTTGTTTTTTTCTGCTGGAAAAGCGCTGGCTGAGAATGCGGTATGTTGCTTCCACAAGGCGGGTAGCAGAGTTGAGATTCTCGAGGAGGTTAGGGCTTCTCACAACAGTGCTAGGATAGCGATTCAAGCATGTTTCTACATGGATATTTCAACTCCTTATCCACACATGGGTGCGATGACTCTTCTTGTGATGAGCGATTGCAACCCTTAGACATGCCTCACCAGCTCGGCTAGCAGAGGTCGAAATGCGTTGCAGCTTGTTGCCGATCATACTGCTCAAACATCATTTTGAATAATATCAAATCCTGCATTGCGTCTTCAGCGGTCGTCTTGATGGCCTTCCCGCTTGTCAGACAACTATGCAACTCTTTCAACTCGGCGGTATACGCGTCTTCATAGCTACTAAGAATTTCCCTCGCCACCGCCTCACCATGTTCGTTGATCTCATCAATAATCACTTTGATAGGTAGGCCCTTGATGTAAGGTGTATCGTACTGTATGCTAACAGTCTTGTTCTCTCCGTACACAGTAAGGTGTGAGTCAAACCGTGGCACGGAGTCGATACCACTTTCGTAGGTCACGGAGAAGGCCTCGCCGTTTCTGCGGCACTTGAAGATGGCGCTGTAGAAAGGTTCGCTGACGGACACGCCGGTGACTGACTCAGGGAAACCGAGGACTTCTCGCATCAGTGATAAGTCGTGACTGCCCAGCGACCCGAGGAAGCGGCAGTAATCTCGACGCTCTTGGGTAACCTCTTGGTTTGGAAAAGCTTCCTGGAGTAGACCGTCCAGGAGCTTTGTTCGTCCAGCGGCTGCCTCGGGTGGGAAGTCTGTGAATTTGGTGGCTGAGGTGCCAGACTGAGAGACAAAGGACGCGTTCGGACCGACGATACCACGTGATCGTGCGCACAGGATCCTATCTATACTGGCAACCTCTCTTTTGAAAGCATTGACGAAAGTAGGGGCGTAGCGTCGCATGTAGCCGACGAATACTCTTGCCCCATTCCTAGCTTTCTTTTCTGGGTCTATGATCCGCTGTGCGCTTGGCAGGCTGAGAGAAAGGGGCTTTTCTACCATCACGTGCTTACCAGCCTCGAGGGCCGCAATGGTGTAGGTCTCGTGAAACTAATCAGACTTCAGGTTGAAAATGAGATCGATATGCGGACTTTCAATGACTTCATAAGGATCCGTGGTTCCTGTGGGGATGTGGTGCCGTGACGTACAGAATCCGACTGCCTTTGGGGAAAGGTCGCAGACTGCCACGATTCGGTAGAGGTGGTTTAGAAGTTGAAGCTCGGAAGATGTATTACTTGGGCTACTTCGCCAGCCCCGATGACGCCGACGTGAATGAGTTTTCGTGACATCGTGTGCTGAACGAAAAGCGTCTGTGGTGTATTCTGAAGCGAACGGAGAGAAGCACTTATCGAGATGGCGTAAGAGGTCAGTCTCCTGGGAAGAATAGCAAATATACTGGGGAACTGTTTCCAATCTTGGTACTCAGGTATGTAGAGAGAAAAACTAGACAGAATTGCACGAGTATCAAGATATCTCAAGAGTAGACACAGTACTCGTGGACTCTCTGGATTTCGCACTCAGAGAGCTCAGAAATCTTCGTATTATTACTCAGGCACCAAACCATCACCACATAGCTTCCAGGTCATTCCAGAGACCTAGCCATATGCCATGATCCAATGTTGCTACGTCTTACTGGAAGACTTGAATACTCGAAACCTTGGAATAGACTGCTGTTTGGGAGAAGACGAAATGTGTAAGTGGTCACGTTGGGGCCAAGAAGTTTGGACCTCCTGCCTCGGCTTCCTCGCACGAACCAAATATAAAGATTTCACCATGGAATAAAAAGAGTCTGCCACTTTCTAAATAATCAGGAAGGTAAGAGGACTCGAAGCTGATGCCATACTTGTTCCCCCACTTTGTTCCCTGAAGCTAGTCGTGCGAGCACACTCTGCTGGAGTCTACTGCATGGAAGTCCTCTTGATTGAATACTATGCTGAAATGCTATCGAGATCTCATAATATCACAAAAAGCAAACATGAGCACTTCGTCGTAACCTTCAAATCCATCTACTTATAAACGCACATAAACGCAAAACAATTATCGAGTCGCATTAACCGAACCACGATACCGAACTACATTGGATATCCACCAATCCTCCAAAACCACCTCGCATCCTACATCCCCCCCCCCAACCCTCCAACATGCCCTACACACTCCACCCCGCCACCGCCACCGATATCCCCGCCATCGTCGACCTCTCCATCGCCGCCTTCGCCTCCAACCCCATCCTCGGCCAATTGATGCCTGCCGTGCCCCTACCCATCCGCCGCGCCAGAGACGTCCGCAGCTACCAGAGAGATTTTGCGCGGCCGGACCTGAACGGGTTCCGGTTTTTCAAAGTCGTGGATGAGGGGGATGGGTGAGTTTGTTTTTTGCGTTGGGGTGGTCCTTTGTTAATGATTGGGGGAAAGGTGGGGGAAAGGTGGGTTGACGTGTTTATGTGCACTGTAGGAAAATGGTGGCGTTTGCGAAATGGCAGTATCCGTACACCCTTACGGCGGAGCAGGCGGCGGAGAAGAAGGAGCTGGATGAGGGGATGGAGCCGTGGCCTGAGGGGGCGAATGTGGAATTGTGCGATGAGTTTTGGGGGAAGCTGAAGGCCGGGAGGGAGAAGTGGATTGAGCGGGAGAAGGACTTTTGTGAGTTGCTATTTTCTTGGCGCGCAGTTGGCTGGGTTTTGGAGGTTGTTTCGTTTGCAGTTATCACTGCAGGTTGGGATTCTAAATTCGTGCCGAGGAAATGCTGTGAATTGGTTTTGTGGAAGACGATGGCCATTGGTACTATATCTTTGTTCACTCGTTGTGGAGTCTTCCTATGCACTGAATTCGATGCATGATTCCGCATGGGATATCAAAACTTTCGCTGCAGCTAGTGGGGATATGCACAACTCTCATCGTCGACACTACCACTTCTTTCCTTGATCCCTTCACATCGTCAAATATCCCTACACGTCATTCTTGCAAACTCCCCCACCCCCCATTCCATCTCCTCCTCCCCTCTTCCCACCACTTCCCCTCTCCCCAAAACAGCCCCTAACACCCCCCCCCCCCAACTAGTCCTCCAACTCCTCGCTACGGCCCCCACGCACCACCGCCTCGGGCTCGGCACGATGCTGATCCAGCAGGGCCTGCGCGCCGCCGACGAAGCCCATGCAAAAACATTCATCGAAGCCACGCCGATGGGGTTGCCGCTGTACAAGCGGCATGGATGGGAGGAGGTTGATGAGCTCGCGATTGATATGCGCAAGTATGGGGGTGGGGAGGTGGCGAGGGAGATGTTGCTTGTTAGGCCGGCGAGGGGTGAAGGGGGAGGAGAGGGGGGGGGGAGTTGGCATAAGTAGCTAATATTGCTGTTTCCAGGGGGGTTTAGGCAGGGGAGAGTGATAATATATTGACCATTTTCCATTATTCTTCCAGGTCTCTTGAATCCCCCCTTCAAGGCTTTTATATAGGATTGCTATGTTGAGGACTGACCTAAGCTAAAGAGTGCAAGGTTTTTTAGAAGTCTCCAAAGGGTCAGAGAAAAAAACCAAGACCGGAAATATGCTGTCTACGTAGTACTCATATCCAATCCAGGTAAGAACGCCAACATTGTCTTGGTATACGAGGGCACAAGGGTAGAAAGGCATATAGATATATTTGACTGAACTATCTAGTAGGTAGAGCATACGGGATGAAGAAGGAAGGAAAGAAGTGGGCGAAGGGTAAATACCCATCCACTAGCGCCGGATAAATGCGGAGATTACTAACCACAGGGGTAACAGTACCGTTCCCTGTTTCCAACATTTCCAACACATTGCACATACTCACGATATGAGCCTCCCTCAGACTCGCATCTCCCGCAACGGAATCCCGGTTTCCCAAACCATAATCTCCTTATCTTAAGTCCCGCTGCTAGCATTCGGACTAAACTTTGACATCGACCGCTCATCTCCCAAGCGCTCGAACTTCCTAGCCTTTCTTTTATTCAGAGTTGGCGCTCCGGATGACGGGCAACCTCTACCGCCACTATTTGGTTTGGAGAAAAGGGTTGGAGAGATCTTATTGACGGCTTTTCTGAAGAGATACACCATGCTGGGGAGGCAGGCACTGACGAGACCGATGCCTGGTTCTACACGGGACCAGAGGGCGGCTTGTGTGGAATTCCCTGGTTTGAGGTTGTTAGTATGTTGGGTACAGGTGGGGGAATGGAGGGAGGGAGCTTACATGTAACGTCTGGTTTGCCATGGTTCTGGCCTAGGTGGATGAAGGCAACCATCCTTATAATTGTCATTATGATGACACTGAAAATCGACAATTAGCCGGAATTCGAAGCTGGTCTTACTTGGAGGCTCACAAGCTGCCAAGACAAAAGATGCCGATCAGAGCAATCTCTCGAGATTTTGGAATCTGCAGTCTCCATAATATAGGTAGTGTGGTAGGAACAGGATAACTATGTCCGTGAGGGTGTTTGGTATTGTTTGTGCGAGTAAGAAACCTTTTGCCGTTAATGCAGGTGCCCGGCACTGATTAATCCCAAACTTTGTGTACCGGCTGACACTGAAATATAGAAACGAGAGTCAAGGCGATACACCAAGCCAGCACGACACCTGCGACAATCCATAGAAAAGCCAAGAAGTGCCTGGCCGAAATGACCTGGCGGTAGAATAGAAAAATCGAGAGTTTGACCAGCGTGACGGATATATGATAGAATATCAGTTCAGGGTAGAGAGCGCGAAAGAAGTATGCCGTTCCACCGGGTACAGCTTGGATATGTTTTCCAAGACCATGAGCGCCCTCGAGTATCATGATAGCTTGCAGGGCAATATTGAGGGGTAGAGCTCCTAAAGCCATCCAATCGTCCCACCAAATCCCAGCTCCTGACAGGTGCCTTGATAAGAGACGAACCGCCACGGCCATGGTCATGAAGACGATCAAGGAGATGGCGACACCTATAAGCATATCCGATTTATCTTCCTTGAGGAAATCCATTATGTTGTTCATCTAGACTGACATGAGACATTAATGTTTGAGTGAAGAAGGCATATATTTTGAGCTGCATAGATTGCAGGAGTTCATGTTAGAATTCGCAGACTCGAGCAATTTGAGAGGTCTAGGAACGTTCGAACTTAAGGAGGCTATACTGGAGGGAGTGCAGAATGGAGAGAGGAAACTGAAAAGCTGAAGGTGGTTACGTCGGACACAGTCCACATAATCGGGAACAGTATTATGGAGTACCGTGCCTCCACAATTGAACCGCAATGGCAATTGCCTTGCAAGTTGAAGGTCTCCATCGAACCGATATATGATTGTGTCCATAGAGGAAGGTAAAGAAATGAGACATTTCTAAGGGCTTGCTATATCAGCGTATATCTTTCACGAAAGTAAGACACGCATCGGCAAAGAAGGTTACGAAGTAAAGTTCCCAACCACCCACGGCCACTATGCTCAAGGTCACGCAATCGGAACGCGGGATATTGCAGGAAATGGTGGCTGTCAGAGCACGCGCAACTCCCGATGTGACAAAGATGCATGATGTCGCTACAGGGTATAAAGAGTTGCAGAGTTCATTTTGAGCGCTCGCATTAGTGCTTTACACGCAATGGATCCCCTTATCTTTCCGGGTGCTAATTGCTGCCCCGGTCATCCAATCAGGGCTTGATCAAGTGAGCCTTTTTGGGCGACACTTGACGCACCTGGCGATACGGTATTTACACCTCGTTGACCAAGTAAAGTACTATAGTATGTGGAAGTTCCATCATCATCCATCTGTCCTTGCCATTATGTAAAAGGAAACCAGGTAATAAGATGAAGTAAGTATCTGTGAGGGCCATGAACTATATTTATATTAAAGAAAATATAGTTTCTTTTGGCCGCAAATTGATAGAGAATGTTTAGGTCGTTCTGTGGAGATACATAACGCTTGGGTCTGCCGCTATATTATTGTCACAGGCTGTTGATTGAAAAGCTGTAGGTTGCAGTACGTATCTTAGAAAATAGGGTATAACAGAAGGGGGGTAAGATATGGGTTCAACAAAGACTAAAGAAACCCAACCTTAAGGCGAGAGAAGAGACTGCATAGCGGAATATGACTTACCAAGAATATCCCACGGGGCTCTTCTACAACATCCTTAAAACGCCTCTGAGATGTCCGCATCTATTGTGGGCAATTGGAGCAAGGCTCTATGACCAAACTTGGGTCTAGATCTTCGCTTTTCCAGCGGCGTTTCCACCGAAGGGGCCAGAAAGCCCAGTAAACAACAATGGATAGCCAAATACCTCAGGTCAACTGTTGGACTAATTAGCCATTTGAATTTGGGAACCCGAGATAGATCCGTTCCATCTGCTCTTTAGTCCACTCCGCCTTGTCGCACAGGCCTTGCAACAGACCTCAAGTTAGTACTTGTATTATTTCAAGAAAACGATGAGTCCAGCTGTCCATGTGAAAATCTTTGTGAAAACCGGTTGTTGTTTACTGGCTTTCTGCATCCCCTGTGATTATCACAGGCATCCCATCCATTAGTCGAATCTCAGCACCACCCGGAACACGGAGCTACGAGCATACCGGCGCCACGAAAGCGCCATCATCAGCTATGCCGATTTTGTAGGACTCCCCTAAGGATAAGCAAGCTGGAGTGATGCACACGGGGCGCTGAAACAGTCACGGAACGATGTTCGCGGCCGCAGGCAACCCATCACGTCTAAAAAGTTGAGGAGTAGACAGACTAGCAGTTTGGTGGCAAGACGTATGTCTCGATTTGTCTGACAGTTCGAGGTTTGTTTTCGACCCCCACAATTCTGATGCATCATGCCCTTCCTTCAGCCTCGGAAAATTTTAATATTCTATGGAAAGGATTTCCATGGTCTCCTCGGCCGTGGTTTGCTCTTGTCTACCATAGGAGCCAAGGTACCGAGATTTGCTGCTCCATGAGATAAAGTAGAACAAATTTAATGTCGAAGAGTCCGATGCGAAGGTTGACAGTAGGAATATTAGGTGTTCTGCTTCGAGTTACACGAGAAGACAATCATTGTAAGCAATGATACGTCTTGTATAAAAGCCGTCAGCTTGTAGGAGATTCTAGAGTCTCGTAACAATTGATACGTGCAGCGATACAAACGAAAATTGGTAAGAAGTGTTGCTGCATGTCCAGCAACAATGCATAGTGCATCTCACTGTTCTCACCCGTAGGCTTTTGGGGTGTGTATTGAGAAGGGGCTTGGGGGAATAAGAGGGTGAGGCCCCATAAGGTACCTACTTGTAGCCATGGATTTCGGGCGCTAGCAGCGGGATTGCAACGGCCTCTAAAATAGGATGGACAGATTACTTTGTATGCTTGATGACCGAGGGGATGTACGAGTAGGCGACTGCTAATTCTCACATCAACGTATCCACGAGATCGCACCATCCATACAAAAGAAGAGAAAAATGTTGGCAGTTATGTCTGCATCGCCTAGCGTTCCTAGCCTGACCCGCCGCGCTACAATCGCACTGGGGGTTCTCCCATCGCCATTTCCACACAGTTTACCACCTGGAGGAGAAAAGAATCCTTTTTCGTATCCAGGTGTATCATGAAATAAACGAAGACGCTTGTGCATATTTGCAGCGACAGTGATCGATTCCAACGCTCCAATACTCGCTGATGGGGACAATGGCGGCACAATCGTCTTCTAGCAATGCCACTCCAGCTCTTTTCAACCAATTCCAGGGTCCACCGCAGAGGGCTTACAGCGGCGATATGAATCTACAACAGACTGATCGATTGAGTATGATAACGAGTGAAAACGACGCAGAGGCCGACGACACCAGCAATGACCTTGCCTCGAGTTCCAGGAAGCGCTCGAGCGGTGCGCTTGGCTATCCGAGAAAACGAGCTACAATAGCGGTACTTGTTCCTTTACGAGAGATCCCTTCTGGAACCCTAACATTAGATAGTGCGAACTTTGCCGGGGGCGAAAGTCGCGCTGCGATGGCGCAAGACCAATGTGCAAGCTGTGCACCGAATTACGCGTTGAATGCGTCTATCGAGAACCGGGTATAAAGCTTACTGCGGGGGAGAAGCTTATTATGGACGATTTGGACAAAATGAAGGCCTTTCTCCAGGCAACCTTGGGCGGTGACCGAGGTGGTGCAGTTATGAACATCGGTTCTCCACGGACAAGCGACATTATGCAGGGAAGCCGGGAGAATACGATGGCTACAATTACACGAGAGACGAACAGTGGATTTGGCGCGCCACGAGCCATTGAACGAGGGCTAATCCCCTTCTCGAGTTCCGCTTTCCAATTCCCCCAGAAGCTGCATACAACTCCTGCTCTGGATTTACTACGGTGGCCAAAGATTGAAGCTTTGGTGTCGCGCCCACCCAACCCGCAGAGTTTACTGCAGATGGAACTCACAAGAGAGCCGCTACACATCGATTCTCCCTTGAGCCTGGATCTTGAGGAAACTTCAACCTCGGTCCAAGCATTCTTCGAACGCGTCAATATATGGTACGCATGTGTAAATCCGTATGAGTGGGCAGCTTACTATCAAAAGGCTCAAAGCGTGCTGTTTCGCGAAGGTCCAGAAAGCTGTGTTGTTCTCCTCGTACTTGCTCTTGGCAGTGCTGTCTCCCCACTACCAAAGGGTATCGACTCGTCGGGTATACTCTATTTTTCTGCCGCTTGGGGTTTACTTCCCAATGTAATCACTAGCAACTCCATCATTTCGCTGCAATGTACTATGTTAGCGGCGGCGTACCTTTTCTATCTTGTACGGCCTCTGGAAGCATGGACACTAATTAGCAGTTCCAGCATGAAAATGCAGCTGCTCCTACGTGTTCCAGGAGCCATATCTGAACAGTCAGTTCGGCTTAGTGAGCGACTTTACTGGAATTTGCTCCTTACAGAGAGTGACCTTCTTACCCAGCTGGATCTGCCTAGCTCGGGCATCGCCCAATTCGAGGAAAATGTAGCACTCCCTACTTTCTTCCAGGAGTTCCAAAGCTCGCCCGGACGTGACGAACTCTGGTACTTCCACGCTGCAATTGACCTCCGCCGTCTACGCACTCGCATCAGCAACGAAATCTCCGCGAAAGAGTCCTCCCCACCAGATACCCTTGAACCCATCTCACACGACTTCGACATCCAGCTTTACGATTGGTATGAAACTCTCCCTTTGACCGTCCGCTTCCCTCTTAACCGCGGCCTTCTCATTCATCCTGCTCAAACCGTTCTTCGCCTTCGCTACTTTGCCGCCCGTACTGCAATCTTCCGTCCGTACGTCCTCGCTGTTCTCGAAGAAGAAACCAGATCACGGATCCCTTTCATCCATGATAACTGCCGCAAGTGTCTTGAATCTTGCATTCGACAACTCGAAGATATCTCGGTTGACCGCTCTGGGCATGTCCCTTATGTGTGGCAGAGCGCGCTTTCGCTCGTAAGCCAGTCTCTACTTGTCATGGGTGCAACAAGGTCGCCGAGCCTTTTGCAGTTCCTGCCCTCACCGGAATATCTAGATAGAATGCTCATGGCCGTCGTGGAAGAAATGGAGCGGTATGCGGAGCTGGCCCCGAGTCTGAGGCTTTGTGCCGAGGTGCTAAGAGAGGCAGAAGAAACGCGGAGAGACTTTCTTCATAAGTCTGTGGCGACGGTATTTGGAGGTCGATGACAACAAGTCGCCGTCATCTTCTCCGACCCCAATTTCGCCCACGCGTGAAAGAGTAGTAGCACTCACGCCAATGGTACTGCCACCATTCTTCATATTTCTAGTACGCAAACCGATGAAGGTCCTACACTGCTTGACATGCCAAGCCGCCATGGCCCCGAGCTTTTTAGTTGCCGAATTACCTCAAAAGTATCGAACACCAACGCTGTGGCGGTCCTCCCGCGGATGGAAATGTCCAAATGCAACAATAGGGTGTCGAAGCCATCAAACCAGCAGCTAAAGGACCAGGGGACTGTGCGTGCTAGATCACGGGTTCTCGCAAGTCAAGAGGGAAGTTCTGTAACCTTCTGAAAGATTACGTCGGAAGTAAGAAAGCAATAAGGACAAGGAGGGGGCACAGACGAAACCTAATTAAAATGACTTTCCCCAACTTTGACAAGGAAGCTCTGGATGATATTAAACTACAATAATAGAATGACGAGAGAAGCCGAGCTACCAACATGGCTTACTCAAAAACTAACGGCTCCCTCCCGTGGTGACGAACCGTGCAAGAATCAATTTCTCAGATATCAGCTAAGCTCGATCCTTCTGGATCAGGACGGTGGTCTAGCATTGAGCGATATACTGCTGGGTACAGGAAAACTCCATGTATCAATCATACCCCTCGAGGAGACCGCCATGGTATAAGGGCATTTTCCATAGCATAGCCTTTTGTATTCCTATGCACCAAACTATCGTATCAGTCCATTTTCCACGTCTCAACTACATAGCTGCTCCTCATCCCTATCCCCCACACAATCGTCAAAAGTAAACCCCTTATTTTTCCCCTCAACCCCTAATCTCATCCTCCAGAGTCCACCCCCCCTTTCCCCTCCCTTAAAACCCCCTCTTCGCTCTCCCCCCTCCTCCCCCCCCCCAAAACCCCCAACAGTACACACCACCAACCCACCAAGTTCCCGCACTCCTAGCCCTAGAAAAAAATCCAAAAAGTTGCATCTCAGGCTTGCAACCCCCCCCGGCTCCCCAAGTCCGCAACAGCGCCCCTACGGCCATTTCTCCCCCTTCCCAACTCATACACTCTAAGCGTTCCATGCCCGCCCTCCCGCCTTTCTATCATTCACCCCCCCCCAATCCAAAAACCACCGGCCAAAGGAACATCCAACCTGATACCCCAACCAACCCACCTCATCCCAGCCAAAGATAACCCAATCACACCCCCCTCCCCCTAATCCACCACCACCCACCTGCACACTCATACCCCTTGTTTTGTACGCTACCATACAGCCATTGAGATTCAGCCACGGCTGCGCGCTAAGATGGTGGGGGTGGTTAGGGCGCGTTATTGAGGGGGCTGCGGGGGGAGGCGGGGGATGGGAAGGGAGATGTTTGCAACTGTATGAGATATGGAGCGCATAGACTCGTGATGCTCCTTTCCTTCTAAGACGATAGAGGAATGATATACAGGCATGACGGAAATCGAGGGGTTGAGTGATGTAGATGGGGGGAAGGAGGGACGATGGATGGCGAGGGAGTGGAGGGAGATGAAAGGGGGGAAGGACGGATAGGATGTTAGCAGGGACGTTGATGTTCGTGGTGGCGTTTGGCGTGCAGCATAGACTGGGAGCGTTGCTTGTCATCAATGGGTTCGTATGGGAGGAGAATATGCGGAGGGAGGGCTAGGTGCTGTTGACAGGGAGACTTGTGGGGTTCAGGTATGGTGTTGGAGCTGAGTCGTATCATCGCTGAGGCGGAGGCTTTGCCTTGCGGCAAGCGACGGATGTGGAGGAGAGTGGAGATGGACTGTTTGGAACAAGAACCGGAAGGCTGCAGAAGAGGTGTATATACTAAATCTCCGAAATCTACTCCGGTTCAACATCGATGCGTAACTCGTTGCAGAAAATAGAAAATTCAACGAGAGCTCCAGCATATCACTTGAAGAGTGTCAATTACAGAGTATAGACAAACTCCGGATTCTCCCTAAGCGCACAAAGTCAGCCAACTTGTTTTTAGTTCGCTTGATTGTGGATTTAGGCTAGGCTAGGGAAACATACTTATCCGTCAAATCCAACCACTCCTGATTATCCAGCGTGCGATAATGCGGGTGTGCTCTAAACACGGCTTTCTTCTTGTTTTGGCTCCGGCAGTACCACCATATGAAGACTAGATCGACGAGGCAAGCGCCCCAGCAGCAGATGATGGTGATTTCGGCTGACACGTAGCGGGGAGCGTCTTTGGGACGGAATGTTTGCGGACCTGGCGGTGATTATTAGACTTGCAAGGATTTTGGTACAGGAAAATGGGGGGAGTACCGATGATGTTGCCCACGCAGTAGCTAATGAGATAGATAGCAGCCACGGTGGTCTTCTTGGTATAGCCCGCCACGTTCGACGCAATGAGTGACAACAGCGCGACAAAAGGCGTTGGACTCGCTTGGGTAAGATAGTACCCAGCAAGACGACCACCATTGTTGTGGAGAGGCAACGCCACGATCAGGATCATTCCGAGCATTGCGATGATCAGCCCGGAGCAGCTAATCAGGATTCTATTGCGGAAGCGGTCTCCGAGGTACCCGCAGACTATTAGAGCAACGACTTCTACAGCGCCTCCGGGAGTGCCGTAAAGGAGAGATTGTTCTGGGGTGTAACCAAAGGATACGATAAGCTGCGAGAAGAAGTTGCTGATGCCTCCATTCGGGATATCCGCCACACAGGCATAGAACGCAAATGCCCAGGTCAATGGGTCAAGTAGCGCCTCTTTGAGCTGATACAATTTAAAATGCTTATTCCCAATTCCTTGCTGGTTTATCCTGACTCTTTCGACCGCCAATCTTCGATCGTCTTTGCTCAGCCATCGAGCATTGAGCTGGTTGTCGGGCATAACAAAGAGGAAAATGCAGCCTATAGCACTGGTCAAGAGACCTGTAACTAAGAAAACAATTTTCCAGGGGGCGATTGAAGCACCATGAAGACGGGTGCCTTTGGCGATACCGTAAGCGACAAGGCCACCGAAGATTTGGGCCCAGCCGTTGAAGGAGAACCAGATTCCAACGCGGGTGCCTTGTTCTTTTTTGGTGTACCACTATTTTCTTTAGATTGAAACCTGCGGAGACGACGCGAGAGAACGTTACCTGTGAAGTGAATAGAGCAAAGCCAGGCGTTACAGCAGCTTCGAAGACGCCTAGGAAGAATCGCACAGCAATAGCCCCTTGGTAGTTCTTTACAGACGCCATGCAGCATAGTACGAGTCCCCACATGATTATGCAGAAAGAGGAATATTTGGCAAGAGGTAGTGATTGTAGCAATCTGTTTGTTGGGTACTCCCACGCTAGATATCCTACTCACAATTAGCAATATTTATTGTTCTGTCAAAGTTCCAGACGTACCAAAGTAGAACATGCTACCGAGCCATTGATAGTCGTCGCCTACCAGCTTTATATCCTTCTTTATGCCCATAACACTGGCGTACGATAGCGTGGTTTCTGCATCCTGTTCAGCTTCTCCCATCTGCCATTCCATTGATTGATCTCGTACTGTCGAGGTAATTGAGTCCGTATATGACACACAAGAGCTAGAACAGCCCCATCAGCACGCGGTCTGGTTGATTGGAGACCGCAAATCACGTACGGGCATAAGATGCATATCAATCTTCCTCAGTAGCCGCTTGTTCGTCGCTTCGTCCAACACCATAGTCTCGCCCTCATGGCCCTGAAAGGCCTTCATGGCCTCGTCCGCATCATTGGCATGCTTGATGATCTCGGCGGGGATATCGCTAGAGTCATACGTGGGCGCCAATTCGAGGTCCGCCAGAGGCGCTTTCTTCTCATCCTCCATGATGGCTGGAAGTCTTCAGAGAATTAAAATATGAGCATCGATATATGTGTATATATGCAGGTATATGAAATGGCGGAATGAAAACGACAAGCTTCTAAGAAAGACGAGACTCCACCGCCAAGCCTAGATAGAGGAGTATATAAGGTAGATATAGAGGAGTATATAATGTAGCAGATACGGAGGGATATGAGATAACAGATGCCGCACATGGTACCCATGCAAATGGAAGATTCTGACGCAATTGGGACAATCAGCCCAGTTTAAGATAGGCAGATAGAGACGGCGTTTGGTGGGTTGATCAAACCCCTCAGTAAAGTGCCACTTGGACGGATAGGGAAGGTGATAAGACATAGGCTATATCGTGGGCACGCGAGCTAGTTAGTATTTATTAAGCTTGTTTGAGAGTTGTTGACTTCGAGGGAGTTCGGATGGGCTTGATTCGGAGTTAAGGAAGGTATCTCACGCTTACCCTCCCACTGAAATGCTATGGCGAGGCATCAGAAAGGCCGGTGAACATTATACTGCTCAATGTTGTGGCACCACTGTTAGAAGAGCCTTCGAGACATCAAGAAAGTCCCCACGACAGGTCAAGTGTCCTAGGTTGCCAATATCTTTAGTGATTTTCTCTTCCCTTCAAAGCCACTCCACCACCAACTACTGGCCTGCCCTCGGCTCAATCCTCAAGCCTCTCTCCTACTATACCGCCATCATAGTTTCGCCTCGCCCTTGAGTACATCCTTCATCAATCCCAATGCCTCCTTCGCAAACGCAACCATATTCCCCTCTCTATCCCCTCCCAACCCGGTCTCGAATTCCTTTGTGAATGTCCCTTTCTCCGTCGCAACAGCCAGCGCTACATAGCCCCTAAATCCATATAATCAGCCACGATTCCTCCTACTTCCCTACCGCTTCCAAGCAGAAGACTCACGGTGTCCTATTCCTCGTGCTCCCTCCCGTCGGCCCTGCCGTCCCACTTTCACAGATTGTATACGTAGATCCCAGCTTCTTCCTTACATTTTCCGCGAGTCCAGCCACAATCTCGGGTGTGGGCCCACTGTAGCTCTTGATGTTTTCATCCGTCCAGCCTGCAAAGGCGACGCGGGATTCGAGGGTGTAAAGGGTAAGGCCTCCCTTGTAGTAGCCACTTGCGCCGGGAGTGGAGAGAACGGATGCGGAGATGATGCCACCCGCAGCCTTGTCGAAACGGGAGACGTCAGCGTAGGATTTTGATGATGGCCGATGGATGTGTGCATACGGTTTCGGCGACGGAGATGGTTTCTTGGCGGGATTTGAGGAGGGAGGTGACTTCGGTAAGGACTTCTTTTAGCGAAGGCGGTGGAAATGGTGACATGGTGCCTGTGGTTTTAGAGCGGAAGGATCTGGACGGTAAACTGAAGGAGAGGGTTGAGTAGTACTCTTGGCGGAGAGTAGGCACGGGGTATTAAAGTCGTTAAGGTAACCGATGGAAGAGATAATTACTGCTACCTTTCGCTTGCAATCTAGGAGTGAAGTCAAGGGATACTATTAAACACATGATTTTACTTATTGCTCACTTGTGTGCATCTAATGATGCTTGGTATCTTCGATTTGTCTATCCATACCCCATAGGAAAATACTTGAGTGGTGTAGGACCCATACTCGGCGACACGCTTCACCAATTCATGTAATTTCCCGACTAATAGCAAACAAAGCATGCTCTCGTCCGGATATCAGGCATGTGCTAAATGCCAGTAAATCCTGACTTGATATGGTTTCCGGGGTATTGACTGAATCTAGCCACGTAGAGCTCCTTGATGGTCTCAGTGGGTCAAGTACTTTGACAGGAGTAGTACTCACGGTTGTCCGCATGATAGATCCGCTGATGGAGACAAGACTCCCAAACCGAATCAAAGCAAACGTTCTAGCAAATATAGCCAGCGCATCATGTGAGATATCGAAACAAAAGCTAACAAGCTGTAGTCTTTATAGACCAGTGACAAACAGGATGATCTGATTGTCGTACCGGATGAAGAGGTGATAACCACGAAACAGCTTCATCAGATAAAGATTCTAGGGATTAAGGAGGCAGAAGTATGACCCAGAAGTATTCAATGGAAGGGGTTGAAGATTACGATAGGGCTTCTCCCAGACACCACGCCAGTCAGAGAGCCCAGCCATCACGAGCACGGTACGATCAGGCAAAGCACAACCATCGATCCACCGAAGCAGCACGATATGGCGACAATAGACGTGGCATGGAAAGAAGCCACCATGGGAGGTCCAGCCATCTGCAAGATTTCTCAAGCGCCTTGCTTGACGATGCCCTGCATGATCTCCAAAGTGTCTTGGAAATCGCGGTAGATTTCTATGCTAGTTTCGTTGAAAGTTTCGATAGGGATATTCAGCTCATCAGACCGTACGCCGGATCCCGAATCATGGAGCACTTATGGGTGAACAAAGTCACACTACGTGAAGGGCGAATCAGAACTGAGGGCCGCGCGCAAGCTCGACGAGAAGAGGATTCCACTTTAGGGCGCCTAACCTCGAGCCAAACGTTTCAAAGCATCAGCGGAGAGGTGAATGATTGTTTTCGAGCTGCCATCGAATCTCGCACATCAAGTTGCGAGAGCAGCAGTGAAGCCCAGAGTGCGAGCCGCATCCGGAAGAAGCTAGAACAGACATACAGAGATGTTTTTAAACTGATGAGGACTGCTCTCCAACAAAGAGCCGATGCCGATGCGCTGGTTACCGAGCTGGAGTTGGTTTTGACGTTGCTGGAAAAGACGGGACCCCAACGGAGTCGCCGCGATGATAGAGATAATCATAAAGAAAATAAACATGAGGACTATGACAAGCCCAATGAGGATGGCCAAGGTGGCTTCGAGCAGGGGCAAGGTATTTTGCCAACGACTTGACTCGGCTACTCATAACTTACAAAGCGACAGAATACCAATAGGTAGTGGGAAGCCGGATCGTTAATTCCTGTCGTTTCAGGTTTCAAAGACCTGGCCAATCTGTTCTAGTGTCAGCGTGTAGCAACGCCAATGTTCTCGTATGACCTACCAAATTTTGTTCGCTCCTCGTTTCGTCTACAAACCACAACTTCGTCACCTATCGCAATGGTGCTCCCAGAGGATACTTTCGTTCCAAGAAATCCATATCGTCCGAATATCGGACTATACTTTGATCCAGAATCAACTCTTCGGTCTTTCATTAGCTTCTTAAGTATGCTTCCAGATTCATCCAACGCTTGGGTTCCCGTAGAGTAATCAATGTTGATACTGATGCATCTCGCGCAATTCTGCGTCAAAACCATTTGAATGCAATCGTTCTCTTTTTGCGGAGTGTCCTTGTTGCAAGTTATGTTCAATTCTCCCCAGAAGTCCTCATCATATGCTGCAGTTGACCCCGAAAGTACAATACTGGGCCTGAACTTGGTAATATCCATTTCCATACCTGCTGGCAGCCGTTCTGAAACATCATTGAGTGACTCTTCAGTCACAACTAAGTAAGGAGCTACGTCGGCAAACGTAATGCCCTCATCATTTTCTGTCTTTGAATTTGTCAGACCGGGGATACTAGCGGCTATGCTTGCTATCCAGGATCTGCTGGTATTTCGGTTATTCGTAGCATCTGGAGACAGATTTCCAAGCACCCGCCGTAGGTGAGGTCCTAGATATACAAGCATCACCTCGTAGCCAAAACATGACGAGAACCACGAGTTGTAAGGCTCGCCCATGTTGTACGCTTTGGTGGGGCTTTGATGTAATGAAATATCTACCACATCCAGATCGGAAATCGCTGGCGTTAATGGTATATCCATACTTCTAGCCTCTCCGTCCCCCGAGGGACTGAAAGTCACAGTAACCATATCAGCAGTGGTATCATTGTCCCCTGACATCCTAACATCTTGAAGAAACAGCACCAATTCGGAGAAGTTGGTAATAGTCATGTTTTCCAATCTGCCGTTGAAGTGGTGTTGACTGCGGGGGCAAGGATTATCTCCATGGATTCTAACGAGCATGAAGCGGCGATCGTAGGGGAAACCATGTTGCGAGAGATGGCCCTTTGTCAGAGGAACACTGCGCAGAGATTTGATGGGATAGGTGTAGAGCTACAAAGACTTGCTGATTAGTTACACCCTGACATTGCACGCAACTTTTCCAAGGTATGGGGGGCATACTTGACTGATCTTCATGGTCAAGGTGAACTCCAGTCACGGAGGATCTAGGAATATTCGCTGACCTTTGAGAGATTAAAACCTTTGTTAGATTGAAATCCCTAATAGTTGATTCCGAACAGGTACTTCCCCTCGTTTAGTCATGAAGGGCGCACAAGTGCGGGGCACCGGGGAAATCAAGATTCCGTCCTCTGTCACTTTGACAGTTGGTGGGGGCCCTGGGGGGTTGGAATAGCCGAGCCGGGGCCGGAAGTTTTTTTTCTTTTTCCGGCCCCAGCTCAACTTTTTTCATATGCGAATCGCAAACATAGAATATGTTCAATAACATTTCAACCCCGAATCAAATTTGCCAAACTATATGTAAGTAGTACATTTACAGCATATGAGAAGCATATGCAAAGCATGAATTCCGTTCTACTTTGCCGCAAGGGGTCAGAGACTATGAAGTGCTTTAGTAGTGCATATGCGAAGCTTACCTTATGCTATGCTTATCTTTGCTCTTGACATCTGCAACGATGTTCTTGAGGCGCTTGCTTGATTGAGAATCTAAGAAAGATTTTAGCAAAGCATATGCTGAAGTATATACGAGTCGACGAAGACGACGATGAGAACCTGAAGCGGGGGTGAGGGTTCGGCTCGGCCTGACATAAGGTTAGCATATGCACAGCTGATGCTCTCTTGAGTGATGAACATAATTGCACGTTTACCGTAATTTTTGTGACCTCGCTTGATCCTAGATTCGGCATCGGCATATGCTTCGCATCGGGCCGGAATAATTTCAACCCGACGTCAAGTCTCGCATATGCGGGGCTCATGCAAATTACAAAGCTCGGCCCGATGCCAAGAATGTTTTCCGGCCCTGGTTCGGCTATTCCAACCCCCTTACAAACTGCAACCCGGTCTTCTTTGATTCTGTCGGTCAACGAATTCAGCATCTACAATATTTCGGGGTTTTCGAAAGAAGTATCGAATCGAACATAAAGAGTCTCAGAATCTACCGTTAGCATGGCTTCAAAATTCCAGACTATTTTCTTCTCAACTCCACCTCAATCCAATGGAGGACTACGAAATCACCCTCAAAGGTATGTTCACCTCGCTTGGGCCCTGTGGGCCATAGGCTGACTCAATACCGTAGACTTGCTTGGCCTTCAGGCAGCGGTGTATGAATGGGCAGATAGCTATGACTCCAAGGTCCGAACTTGTGCGTCGCTGAACGACCATCGGCATTGACAATTTTCAGGACTGGGACAGACTGCGAAAATGCATTGCCCCAACCATGAGGGTATGGCTCTAAGCTCCAGCTAAGCTCTTGACGGAAAGAAAAAGACACTGATCATGCCCAATGTTCATAGGTCGATTACCGCGACTTCCTCGACAAGATGTGGGAGGCTATGCCAGCTGAGGAATTTGTCAAAATGGCCTCGGACCCTCACGTACTCGGTGATCCGAGCTTGAAGACCCAACACTTTATCGGCGGCACGAGATGGGAGAAGGTGTCTTATACCGATGCAATAGGGTACCATCAGCTTCGCGTACCGCATCAAAAGTACACCGATGCCTCTTGCAAGGAGGTTGTCGTCAAGGGGCATGCACACAGTTTCAACAAACATTGGTATAAGAAGATTGATGGTGTCTGGAAATTCGCAGGACTCGCACCTGAAATCAGATGGTTTGAATATGATTTCGACAAAGTATTCCAGAGTGGCAGAGACAACTTTGGCGAGAAAGAGCAACTCGACGAAGTGAAGGCGGCCAGCGGTATCCCGAGCGAGATCCCTGTCGACCATGAAGACAAACCTAATCAAACGAAGGAGTCGGGAAACGGTATTGAGGAACTACCTGCGATACAGAAGGCACAACTTGATGAGTTGAAGATAGATGATGCAACTTCGATTGAGGCTCTTGTGAGCGATAAAGAACCACTCGATGGGATGAGGGCGACGGACGGTGTGCCCAACGGAGTTTCTGTGATGGCGTAAGCAATTTGCATAATGAAATCTCGGATACAATAGCCGTTGGGAGCGAGCTGCTGTCCATGCGGGTGATATCTTACTGATGTCGCCAAGATCTATCTCTAAAAGATACACATTTTCTTGCGAGGGATGTTCCCGCAACTACTCTTAATTTATAGCTCAATAATTCCATTCTCAGCCGTGAAAGTTTAGTTTTGAACAAGTCGTCTCCTATTCCACATATCCATAACTTAGCTATCAGATCATTGATATGATGCTGGAGGTTTGAGCGGAGCCCCTCATTGAGCAAAGATCAGGCTAGGAACGTTAGTCGTTACGAGCCTTTGGTGGCCGTTCCTGACTACCATTAACTTAGGCGGCGTCCTTTTGCGGTCGATACGGCTGCGAGCTAGTGCAAGAAATGCAAGCCAAGAGGTATAGTAGATAACTGCTGATTGGGCTGAACTCACAGCGGATACTGAATGTAGGGTCAGAATAAAACCGCTTTTTCTACAAAAAGCGTGTATAATACCTCTTAGCGGCTTTTTTGCTTCGCTTTTTTGGCTTTTTATTATCTAAGCATACAAGGGTCATTGATTGAAGGATTACCCTGCTGTCGTCACCTCGCTGTCGTCCGTTCTACTAGCTAACCTGCTTGCAGTTGCAGACCCCTACCTCTCTACCTCCAGCAATGCCTTCGCAACGTGGCGATAGGCCTTTAAATCAGCTCGCCGTCGATAACTTTCAGCCGATAATCATATCTGAAAGGCTTGCTACTGTTCAGTGCCGTCACTGTCATAAGATCATGGCTCAGGAAGCTACACGTCAGCAAATTCACCTAGGTCAGTGTGATCAGTACAGAAGAAGATCTACAAATTCGAATCATCGCTCGATTCAAATCACCTTCGATGCAAATATCAGATCTCTCGCCGTCGATGTAGCTAGAAGATTACATCAAACCGCGGCAATGACAGTCTACATGTTCAATCTATCATTCAATCACTACGAAAATTTGTACGTTCAAGCTCACGAGCAAGTCTTTCATTCAAACTACACATCTTCTTTGCACATGACTATGACAGAAGTGCTGTTGAATGAGATCTATCAAAACGTGAAGGCAAAAGTTGATTCTCTACTCATCGTCAGTCATCTGAACTTCTTCAGTGATGAAACATGCAATATTTGAAAGAAAAGAGTTATAAATCTATATGTACACGTATCAACAACAGCTACATCAACGAGAAATGAATTTCATTTGAAGGCGAAAGTCGAAGTAGCGAAAATCATGAATGCAAAAACACAAGCTCGCTGATTCTTTAATCACATCGTTGACGTGTTGCAGAGTCAGTTTTGAAGAATGAATACATTTGTCATCAATACATGTTTTACTATGAAGACTTTGTGAAGCGAGCTTGAAGCTTTTGACGAGTTGAAGCACGTCTTTTTCATTTCATGTGATAGTCATGAATTGCAGCTGTTGCTTGATGATATTCTGAAGCTTTCATGATTTGTAAAGATTCTAGAAGATGCTCAGTGAATTGTCAAATTCTTTCTCACTGCTCTCAAAGAATTGACTATTCTGTGAAAGTTTCAGACAATGATTAGTATAAATTTGTTTTTTTGACTTGAAGATACTCAATGTTTCTCAGCTGAGATCAGCTCTATTCTCATCATTTGTGAGATGATGAAATCTCTTTACATGAAACTGCGTAGTAAAAGATAATAAGATAGCACTCTATTGATGATAAAACTAATTGCTAAGAAATGAAAGTGAAAGCTTGCAGAGTTTTCATCTTCTGTCAAGTCATTATCTTTATTCACTTGTTAACTTCTTTGATCTAATCTTGCGAGCTAGTCTTGCAGACATGCATCGTTCATAGTTGATGAGATGCATTTTCACAACTGCATCTTTTTTTAAAGACTTGATCTCTGAGTCTTTATAACATCATATTATTTTCTTGTAGCTGATAGTGTAATCATAACTTCTTTAACGCTTTAGCATCTGTGTAGAAATGTTGTGAATTGATCATGCTAACAAGCATAAACAGAGCTAGTGCGAGATTGTTGATATCAACTCTTCAGCTTTGCTTTCTTTCTTTCTTTCTTTTCTTCTTGTCTCGTCTTAACATACTCTTTCGTGAGTACTGCTCTTTCAAATTGACGAAGCATGAGATCTGCTATATGTATCTTGCATAGCTTGCAGCTCATGATATGAGCTTCTTTCGTTGCAGCGTTGTTGTGATGCAAGTCAACTCATGAGCTAATGTGAGTGACATAGCAGTATCAACATCATCATCATCATCATCACTATCATGATAAGTAGCAGCATTCATGCTCATTGAGATCATGCTAACATGCTCGCGAAGTTTGCTTATTTTCTTGAGATGTACATTCTTCTTTGCGTCATCGTCGCTGCAACGTCTGCGACGTCTGCTTCTTCTGCTTCTTCTGCTTTCTTTGCATTTGTTGCGTTGATGACTGAATTCATGATCTTTGATAAACATATTTATCTCTGCATGTTTTGATAAATGCTGACATATGTTAAATCATCATGATCAGAAGATTTGATGCTGTTGCTGCGTTCATCGTCTGAGCATAGTGATGATTCACATGTATTGTGCTCTCATCAAGTGTGCTTGCAAATGTGAGCATTGCTTTGAAGAAAAGCATGATTGCGTGATGAATCTAGTCTTGTGCTCTCTTCAGCTGATGATGCATCACGTTGTGCAAGTGATGATTCAACATCTCATTGTTCATGCTTGAGATCATTTCGCTCTTCATCTTCAACAATGAAAAAGTGAGTAGTTTTTTCTCTTAACATGTAAGATGGTATTTAACAGTTGAGTAAAGATTCTCGTCTTTCTCATTCTCATCACTTCTCATCATCATCACATCACTTCGTCTTCATCTCATAAGTATTGACTGAAGCAAGCAGTGTGTGACGAGATTTACTGATGAATAAATAGCTTTTCTCTTCACTTCAACATTCTCGCTTGCGATCATTGATCACTTCTTTTCTTCATTTTTTCATGACATTCATCATTTTCTTTTTTAAAAGACATATGTTACGTGAAATTTTGTAATTGTAGTTTAGTATTAACTTTTTAAACTTGCATCTTTGCGCTTTTGATATTCTTTCAATCATGATTCTTACGTGATTTATTTCTCTTTTTTTTCTTTGACTTTTTTGCAGTCAACTGATGTACTTGTCTTTCTATCTTGTAGTTCTCAATGATTTTCTTTGCATTGCTAAGATTTTTCATTGATTCTCAGAAGTTTTCATAGAAAGATGAATCAACTCATTGAACTAGATACTCAATCTTTTCTTTCTTGATTCACTGATCAAGTATCTTCTTTATCTTTTATTTCTCTTTCTCTTTTATAAGAATGATTTGCAACTTTGAATTTTCATCATGCAAGTGTCAAAATTTCAATAAAGAGACATGAAAGATTGAATGAATTGCATCATATTTCTCAGATAGTTCAAGCTTATATGCTTACATGTCAATCTTTTTCAATATTTTGAATGATTTCAATTATCTGTGATCAATCTTCTTCTTTGATTGAAGTGTATGAATGTTTATACTTTGCAAAAGCACTTTGTCTTTCATTTAAAAGCTTGCAGCTTTATGATGAGTGTTATAATACTTTGCTTGCTGCTTTGCTATTTATTTTCATAGTTTCATTAAATGTTCTCTGATACTTCATAGTCATTCTGCTCACTTCATAGTTAAGAGTATCTTCTTCTTTAAAGCTCTGTTTTCAGATGTCTTTACAAAACTTGCAATGTATTTTTTAGAAACTCATGTGAAGTTTTTATGATACTAGCGTGTACGCTGTTGTTATATGCAAACGTCGTCATTGACAAAAGCTCTGATCAGTTATTCATCTTGTAATTGAAATACACTTGCAGATAGTTCTCAAGCATCTGATTCTGTCTTTCTGTTTGATTGTTGATTTGCAAATGAAACACAATGCTTAGCTTTCGCTTCGCTTTGAAATGTCAACATAAAGTGATTCAAAAATGATTAATAAACACTGAGTCTTGATTCGATATAATGCTTTGCATTATTTCATGCTGAGATACAAATTCTCATTATAGCAGATTCACAAGTCTTTTGACGTTCAGATCTTTGATCATCGAAATATAAATTACGTGCTTGATCAACTTATTTATTATTATCAAATAAACATTACTTGTTTTTTCAATGTATGAATTCTTTGCAGAGAACATGTTTATTATGAAATTCATGATCATCATGTGAAATGAATTCATGCTCTCTGAAGATATAGATGTCAGCTTCTCATAGAACTTATGATGATGCATTTGCACTCGCTGACAGTTTGAACAGATGCAAACATATTTCATCATCTTTTTGAGCATTTTCAATCAATAATATTTTCTTCTTATTGCAGTCTTAATATGAACGTGTGCAAAATGATCTGCTTTGAAATCATCATGATTCATATGCAGAATCTCATCTCTTGTAGCAGAATCATTGAGTACATAGATTGCAAGATCACGATGTAGCAGTTCATCATTTCTCATACTTCATTTCAAAAGCTCATTCTTTCTAGATGCAAATCATTGATGTCACTTCTCATTTGCAACAAAAATGTTTCTTTGTTGTAACTTCAGCAATCACGCAGTCATTGATTCACTCATCTTCAAATATAATCTTTTTGACTTCATAATTTGATGAATCAGAAGTCGAGATAACACAGTGTCTAGAATTCTGCAAGATTTAGCGAGTACTTTCTCATTTAAACACATGACTTAAGTATCTGCAATGACTATGTCATTCAGTTGCATCATCAATGCTGTGAGTTTGATCGCTGTCAAAACTTCTTCATTCTTTAGCAGCTCAGATTGACACTTTTGATTGCAAAGTTTGTTTTGCAAAGTAAATAAAAAATAATCATTATTCTTCTTGCTATCATTTGATTTCATGATGTTGAGTCTTCTTGATGATGCATTTGCAGAGTTTAATTTGTCTCTGTAATATTCTATATGAAAGTCAAATGCAGTTAATTTTTCAGCTCAATGCATCTGTCATGCATTGAACTTCTTCATCATCATAAAGTAACGAAGATTATTGTGATCTGTTATCACATATATGAATCGCTTGCTATTCTGAAGATAGTGTCATCAGTTTTTAAAATCAAGAACTATAGCATACAGCTTTTTGTCATGCATGTTTCATCATACTTCAGCTTTTTTGAACTTATAACTATAGTATACAATGAAATGTCATTGATCAGTCTTACTCTTTTAACTAAGCACATCTTCAACTTCGTGATTTGATGCATCGATCTTCATGCGAAGATCTGCATCTCAATCATAGTGTTTCAAAATGAAAGCATTAACAAAAACTGCTTTCAATCTTTCAAAAACTTTTCTTGCTTTTGACATCATTGCAAAGAGTGAATACATTGTTTTCTTCTTTGCACTCTTGATTAAATCTGTTAAGAGCATGATGATTTGAAAGAACTTTCTTATAAATTATCAATAAAACTTCGTAAATCTCAAGAATATGAAAATGTTCTTTGCAAACTCAAGCTCAGATCAGCTAGTGATTGCATCAATATAAAACTGTTTCATCTGAATATCTTTTTGCTTTATCATGAATCTCAGAAAGATAATTTCGCTACAATTGAAAGTGCATTTTGACAGCTTGACATACAGTCAATATTTCAGTAGCGTGCGAAGAATTTTGCACACATGCTCTCAATGCTGCTTTTTCATCTTAAAGTATACTAAGACATCATTCAGATATATCACGCAGCAAATATTCATGAATGATTTAAGTGCATAATTTACATAAAACTAAAAGATTGCAGAAGCATTTGTTAATTCAAAGAGCATCATCTGATATTCAAACTGATTATAGCATATATGAAAAGTCGTTTTTCATTTATCGCTCTTGCAAATTTGAATGCAATGATAAACATTGTGAATATCAATTTTGATAAAATGTTTTGCATGAGCAAAGTGATTCAGCGTCTCAGATAGTAAAGACAATGAGTAATTGTTCTTTACTGTTATTTCATTGAGATCATGATAGTTCACGTATAAATGAAGACTTTCGTTCAACTTTTTTACAAACAATACAGATGCTTTTGCAGAACTACTTGATGAATGAATTCATTTCTTCTCTAGCGTGCTGTCTAGATAGTCTCGTATCACAGTGAACTCATCTCATGTCATTTTATAAATAGACTTGATACAAGACATTTTGCTCTTCATCAAATCAATGAAATGTTTCATCTGATCATGCATGTTCAAATTATCAGAAAGAATTTCAGAAAACACTTTCTTGAGATCTTGAATAGCAAAGAGTATCTTTGATTCTTTTGCTTAAAGCGCATTGCATTTCACAGTTTGATGATCAACGTTCTGTGATAAGTCATTTGTAAATAACAGCTGATAAAGCAAAGTTACATAAGTTTCTTTTCTTCTCTTAACTGCAAGCATTGTCAGCTTAACAAATTTTAATGTTTTACACAGATTAACTTGTATTTGTTTTGCATGCTGAATGCTGTTTTCTCAATACAATCAATGATGCTTACGTCAGCGAATATTTGAGTCAATCTCATCTAATCATGAGTAGTCAAGAATTATATCATATTCTTGCATGTTTACAGCATGAAACTTAATGTTTCAGCTTTTGTGAACTTTCTTGTGATTGATCAACTTGATATTGATCTGATGCATATCATAGCAGAAAATTAGACAATCATTAATTGTCTGAATCTGTTTCAGAGTTGCATGATTTTTCAATAACTCATGCTCTTTTACTTATGATTGTAATATAAAATTTCGCTCAATCTCAGAGTCAATAAGACAGTGAGCTTCGCGCATTTTCTCAGAGACATTTGTCAGTACTGATATCATCAGTGCACATGATAATCATCTTTTCATAGTTATATTTAATGATTTAATGATGAATATCAGACTTTCTCTTTTTTCATCTCTTCATCATGATTATGAGTCTTTTGTCTGAATGTATAGTTGAAACACATCAAATTATCAATTTTATGTCTCATTTTCTTGCATGATCAGCATGTAAGATTGAATGAAGCAGCATTTTGCTTAAACTCATTGAACTTGAGTGTTGCATTGTCTTTAAACTGCATGCTTGAAGCAGAGAACTTTGAATTCTTCGTTGTAATGATAGATTTCATCTTTTCATGTGAGAATTAAGAACTTTTCTGAAACGCTACACTTTCACTTTGCTGCAAATGTAACTTCAACAATGCATTAATGTTTTGCAAATGCAAGTCAATGTTTATAAAATGCTTTAGCAGATCGACATAATTGATAGAGATGTATGAGATGCAAAGAAACTCATTCATGATGATTTCATTAATTTTCATTTGCAAGTACATCATGCAAGTCTCATTAAATATATGATAGTTCAAATCTGCATACAGTCTGATAAGATATTGCTTGAAATTCGCGATGCTTTGATCAGCTCGCTGCTTCGCAGTCTTGAGTCAACATTCTGTTTGAAAGTTACGAATTTCAGAATTGCTAAGTTTAGCATGTAAGTATTCAATGTAATACTTTCAGTTGAGTATCTCATCATGATTATGCATGCTCATCACATGATCTCGTCACTGATTGCAAGACTTCTCTGATAAGTATGATGCAAATCATTGCAATTTCTCTTCTTTCATAATGAAATCAAATGATATCACGACTATGAAGTCTTTGCAATCTTGCAGTCAAAACATTAAAAAGTTGTAGTTCATGATGCTTTGCTCTCTAAACTTGCAAGATTGATTAGCACGCTTGCATACATCACTTCAATAGTGATCATCACTATGTTGACATTGATGATCAGAGATTGATCGAATTTCTCGCTCAAGTTTCAATATGCAAAGTTGCAAGACAAGCAGTATGTTCTGCATCTTCAAATTCTTTAACTGCTTACGTACTTCGTTTGCTGATCATCAAGAAATATAATCTGTCTGTTCATTAAATTCTTGTGACTTGAACTTCTCATCTACATGTTTGAATGTGTGATTCTCAGATATGTTCTGACAAGATAATGAATTCTCAATGTGAAAGAAGTTATCACTTCTTTCGATCATGCAACTTCTAGTGAGTCGTTGCACATTCAACATCTTTTACTGAGCAGCTTTGTGCAAATGAAGCAATTAAAACTGTAAGATGATGAAATCTCTTTACGTGAAACTGCGTAGTAAAAGATAATAAGATAGCATTCTATTGATGATAGAATTAATTGCTAAGAAATGAAAGTGAAAGCTTGCAGAGTTTTCATCTTCTGTTACAAGTGTATCAAGACTGATAAGACTGAACAAGATTGAAACTTTAATCAATTTGCATCAGATTTGACTCAGATATGACTCAATCTCTTTTTTCTTTCTCAACACTCTTTTCTTTCATCAACATCTTGTTCATCTACATCACATTCTTTTCATGTCACAAACACATTTCTTTTGAATCTAGCGCAGTCTCTGAACATTACATAAATAAAAGCTTTTGTATCAATCTTCTTCTATATTCTTAATATTCAGTTATAACTATTTCTAAAGATCAAGCACTATCAACTCTGATCTTCATTGATTGTATCATCTAGACACGATTCTGACATCTTCTGTCAAGTCATTATCTTTATTCACTCATTAATTTCTTTGATCTAATCTCGTGAGCTAGTCTTGCAGACATGCATTATTCATAGTCAATGAGATGCATTCTTACATCATCTTTCTCTTTGAGTTAGCTTATTGTTGTTACGATTCTAGTCTTCGTCTATTCTTTCTAGTCTTCATCTTGATTTCATTCTAATCGAGTCTAGTGAGCATTTAAGCTAGAAGTAATATCATTGAAACTTTGCATCATATGTGTAAGACGTCAACTCAATCGAGCCTAGCACAGAACTGAGAAACACACATATAAGAATCGAGTTCTTTTCTGTAGATACTTTTCTTTCTTAGCATTTATCTATTAGTTAAATGACATTCATATGACTCGCTCTATGCTGATCTCTAACAGTAGATAAATGCTCATCAACTACTCTGCTATCAACGTGTAGACGATACGAAATAATCTACTTCGTTCATTCAGAAAATTCGCAAGAAATTCTTTGAATTACTTTCATTAAAATACACATTCAAATTTACTCAAATTTATCAAATCAATCACTCAATCTTATCACAATCAAATCTATCTATCTATTTTTATCTCTCTCACAATGACACGCGACTCTGAATCAGTCGAGTCACGAACAGCTCATCTGCTTAGAAGCACTGCTAGTAAACGAGTTTTTCTTATTTTTTTCAATGCTTCAGCGAAACTTCAGAATGTCGCTATCTCATGAGACATCAATACAAGTCAACAACTTTGTCAATAAGCTATTGATCAGTCAGACGAGATCATCAAGATGCTGATCGAGCTAAGAGATCAACGAGACATGACTTTGAAACTCAATGAGCAATGAATCAATCTACAAGTTAATCACATCAAGAAACTTGATGAGCTAGAGATCAATCAAATGACAATAAACACTTAAGAAGAGACTATTGTTGAACTACGAGAGAAAGTATTGAGTCTCAAAAAGAAACAGCGTTCAGCGAATCACTCTTGATCTCGACAGTCTATGAAGTCTTGAGCTTCTATCGAGAATTATACTCGACGAGAGTCGTTCACTCTATTCAACAACAATCATCACAAGTTCTTCAAGTTTTTGAATTCATTTATATTCACTGATGAAGATGAATTGACATGAAACAGCTGAAGAATCAAGATAGACGACAAGCTTCAGACAAATGTCAATCACTTCAATAATGAGAATATCTGTATTATCTATGTGATATCTAGACTAGAAGATGATGCTGCTGAGCACATCTTCGCTCGATGTTGACATGACGCTTCACATTCATACATCTTGATCGACAAGCTATTTGAGCATCTGAAAGAAATATACAATGAACTGAATAAGAATCGAAAGTGTCGTTGCAAGTACAACGCTCTGAGACAAGCAGACAAGTCTTTCAATGTCTTCTACTTCAACTTTATAAAGTTATTCAGTGTTGAAATCGTGTCTAGAAACTAATCAGAGTGCATGCGTGACTAGAATGTTTAATCTATAAAGATAGCTATAACTAAGACTTTAAGAATACAGAAGAAAGAAGGTACAAAAAGCAAGAAGAACACGCTCTATATAGTAGTTACTCAGATTGACGTTAGTCTCAAAGAGAACGTGTTGAAACACAAGAAAGATGTTGATTCAAAAGATGTTTGTGACACAAAGAAATGTGTTTGTCATAAACATCTGTTAACTACTCGTAACACAAAGAAGTGTGTTTATCTAGAAAACAATAGAAGCTGATTAGAAGATGCTAGAAAAGAGAAAAGATGCTGAGTCATATCTGAGTCAAACCTGAGTCAGATTTAGATCAGATCTCGACTAGATCTTGATTAGTTCTAATCAATTCTGATGCATTCATAACATTATTCTTCTCTTTGAAAATTCATGTTCGCATGAATAAAACAAATTAAACGCAAAAATTTTCACTGTTTTTCAATTTAGTGTGACTTGTCTGAATAGAGCTTATGAAATTCAACTAGAACTTCTTTCGAGCTTTCGAATTCTTCTTTATCGACATAGTATCATTCGTCGTTTCGATCTAGTTTCGTTCATTTGATCTTATATTGTATTCGATCTTAATATCATTTAGAGTTCAGAATGTCATCTATCTTTCAGTGCTCATCATCTTCAATAGTGAAAGATCTAGATGATTCTGAATGTTGTTCTGATAAGAAGTCGTTGAAATAAGAACGTAATAGCTTCGAACTGAACATCGAATGCAGCTGCTTCATGCTTATCGATAGACGAAGATGATAGAAAATCTCAACTTTGACAATGATTTGATAGAATTCTAGCTGTTTGTCTTTCAAATTCTTACATCATCTAGTTGTCTTTATGTTTCTAGAGAATAATCAAACTCAGTCGTCTACTTCATAAATGACGTCTCGTTTATTGTTACGATCCTAGCTACGCACCTATGTTGGTAGCTATGTTGGTGGCTATGTTGATGACTATCGCCGGCCGCTCGCCGCTAGGCTATAGGGTTGTTCCGAGGCCAACCCTATTCAGGGTTA